>Ga0302347_1000318_pt1 | contig 84665 bp, 73 predicted proteins | sample PhyWR1_FD_202178 | JGI IMG/M metagenome (GOLD analysis project Ga0302347, IMG submission 202178) | Leaf surface microbial communities from wheat plants in UC Gill Tract Community Farm, Albany, California, United States - DLSL W.R1 (v2)... | ecosystem: Host-associated > Plants > Phyllosphere >... | reverse complement strand
GTCAGGGAACAGGCGGCTTATGCTGCCGCTAACTTACTGGTGAGCGATTATGTCAATAAATGATGTCTACCAACCCATCAATTGCGACGACTACGATAATCTTGAGCTTGCCTGCCAGCGGCATTTACTTATTACGCTGGAGTTAAAAGATACTGAAGTTTTCAAAGCGAAAGCTCAGGATCTGGTATCTCGCAAGAACATCGAGTATCTGGTAGTAGAAGGCAGCGAGAATCAACGAGAAATACGTCTCGATATGATACATAGCTTCAGCCATCCTGACATTGGCACCATCGTTGTCAGCGAAGAATGAATCGTTACTAAAGAGACAATGCCCACCCGACAGGCCACTCTCTACGGCTTGCCAGGTGGGGCAGTGAATTTCTCTCAGTCTGATGACTCACTCCCGGGGTTAAAGTTTAACCACCAGCGATTATCCTCCGAAGCCTGCCCCTGTTTAGTGACAAAAATACCCACGGCCGCGATTAGCTGCTCCCCGTAAAACAGTAACGGTGTGGTTTCACGTTGCCAGGGGGGGATATTAAGCTCCTGCCATATTTTCTTCAGCGAACGTCCTCTATCCCGTCCAGCAATATATTGCAAGCCGCTGGCTTTAAATCGTACCGTCACGACTTCATCAGCATGAGGAGCACGCACCGCCATTCCTTGATGCTGTACGGACAGAATACCGAGTTCGCCAAGCGCTAAAGGCTCAAAAGGCGCAGGCCATGGATAAATTTTATGGGTATCGTTTTGGATAACGGGTACCCAGTATAACGCCCACTGAAAGCGCCGAACCTCATGCTGTCCCAGCTGTAGGCGTGGACTGGCATCCTCCCGGCTTAAGGCAACCTCCTGCCACAAACGCTGCAGGGCAGCCCTCGATGGCATCATGGCCTGATGATGCCCCAGCCAGCGTCTCAGTATGGCAAAGCGTCGGGCCTCACTCACTTCGCAGAGCGGGGCAATATGCAGGGCGCCGTTATCCAGCATTAATTCTGCGAGCTGTTCTGCCAGTAATTCATCCAGCAGTTGCTCTTGTTCGCCACATAGCTGCGCACTTCGCGTCACCGTACTGGCAAAATGCGGCCAGCGTTGCTGGATAATCGGTAATACTCGTAGACGGAGGAAATTACGATCGTACTTATCGTCCTGGTTACTCTCATCTTCTATCCAGGTTAACTGATGCTCACTCGCCCAGCATTCAAGTTCGACACGGCTCGTGTTAAGCAAAGGACGTAACAGTTGGCTATCAGCAAAATCCAGCCGGGCAGGCATCGCCGAGAGCCCCGCCGGGCCGCTCCCACGTTTTAAGGCCAGTAATACTGTTTCACACTGGTCATCCTGATGCTGTGCCGTCAGGAGCACTTCATCCGCGAAGAGAGTCCGGGTAAGTGCCTGATAACGTGCCTGCCTGGCCTCTCCTTCAATTCCCTGCCCTCCGGCCGGCAACTGAACATAAGCCACTTCTAATGGCACATTCCAGCGATGACAAAGGGACTGGCAGTGGGCAACCCAGCTATCTGCCTTGGCGCTTAAGCCGTGATGAATATGCATGGCACGTATCTGGAGCTCAGGTGCCACAGAGTCACGCAGCAGCGTTAACTGGTGTAGTAAGACGGTTGAGTCCAGCCCGCCACTAAAGGCGACCAGCAGACGACGATCAGATTGTAAAAAAATCAGCAGTTGAGTGATATCCATAGTCTTACCTAAAACAACCTGAGTAACCACAGAAGGTTACTGTTGATAGAGTTCGAGTGGTAAACCATCAGGATCAGTGAAAAAGGTGAACTGTTTTTCAGTCATAGGATCAACCCGGATCGGTTCACATACCACCCCGTGGTGTTCAAGGTGCTGCAAAGCCTTGTGAATATCATCGACACTAAAGGCTAAATGACGTAATCCACAGGCTTCAGGGTAGCTGGCTCTGGCACGCGGCGAGGGAAAAGAAAAAAGTTCGATAACATACTGACCATTCAAGGCTAAATCGCCTTTCCATGAATCACGTTCTTTCCGATACACTTCAGCCAGTAATCTGAAGCCTAAGACATCACAATAAAATTGCTTACTGCGGGCATAATCTGAAGCAATAATAGCAATATGATGTACCTGCTTTAACCCTAACATAAAAGCCCCTTAAGCTCGTTTGAAAACAAAACACCCTGCAAGTCTTTACCACTTACAGGGTGTCATTTAACTCACTCGAAGGTTAATCGCTGATGCCTTCGTTAAAAGAGCTCGCTTATCACGCGTAACCGTAATTCATCAGTCGATGATAACGACGGCTTAACAGCTCTTCGGTGTTCAGTACGTCAAGGTCTGCCAGGTCTGCCAGAATCTGCGTACGTAAAGACGCGGCTATTGCCTCAGGGTTACGGTGAGCACCGCCAGAAGGCTCGGTGATAACCGAATCAATCAGCTTCAGCTCTTTCAGACGTGGGGCAATAATCCCCATGGCTTCAGCAGCCAGCGGGGCTTTATCAGCACTCTTCCATAAAATGGAAGCACAGCCTTCCGGTGAGATAACTGAATAGGTGCTGTACTGAAGCATATTCACTTTATCACCGACACCAATCGCCAGCGCACCACCTGAACCGCCTTCACCGACCACAGTACAGATAATCGGTACTTTCAGGCGAGACATTTCACGCAGGTTACGGGCGATAGCTTCAGACTGTCCGCGCTCTTCAGCTCCCACGCCCGGATAGGCGCCTGGGGTATCAATGAAGGTAATAATTGGCATTTTAAAACGCTCAGCCATTTCCATCAGGCGTAAAGCCTTACGGTAACCTTCTGGCGCTGGCATACCAAAATTACGGCGAATTTTCTCTTTGGTTTCACGTCCTTTTTGATGACCTATGATCATCACTGGACGTCCATCAAGACGCGCCGTTCCACCCACAATGGCTTTGTCATCAGCGTAGGCACGATCGCCAGCTAATTCATCAAAGTCATCAAACGCCAGACGAATATAGTCCAGCGTATAAGGACGCTGTGGATGGCGTGCCAGTTGAGCAATTTGCCATGCACCTAAATCTGCGAAGATTTTACGTGTCAGCTCTGCGCTTTTTTCACGCAGGCGCTGAACTTCGTCATCCAGATTAATATCCAGTTTTTCATCCTGACGGCTCACCGACATCAGGGAATCAATTTTCGCTTCCAGCTCTGCAATCGGCTGTTCGAAATCAAGGAAATTCAGACTCATAATATTCCTGTTTTAGTCAAACTCCAGTTCCACCTGTTCCGAACCTATCAGGGTCCGCAGATCGTTTAGCAAACGATCGTTTGGAGAAACACGCCAGGTTGCACCAAAGCGCAACCGGGTTCGTGCATCCGACCTCTGATAGTAGAGATGTACCGGAATTGTCCCCGAACGATGGGGTTCCAGAGACTGACGGAGACGGTTTAAAAGCTGGTCATCAATTTGCCTGTCCGTCAGCGAGATAGCAAGCCCGCGCGCGTATTTTTCACGTGCTTCATCGATATCCATCAGCTCTCGGGCCATCATTTTAAGCCCTCCGCTGAAGTCATCAAAGCTGACTTGTCCGCTAACGATCAGGATACGGTCTTTTTCCAGCAAATGCTGGTACTTTTCTAGCGCATCTGTAAATAACATCACTTCCAGACGACCCGAACGGTCATCCAGAGTACAGATACCGATACGATTGCCTCGCTTAGTGACCATAACCCGCGAAGCAATCACCAATCCGGCAGCCGTGGCCACTTTACCACGTTCTGTCGGATGCATCTCTTTTAGGCGTACGCCACCGACGTAACGCTCAATTTCTTTCAAGTACTGAGTGATAGGATGACCCGTCAGATACAGACCCAACGTCTCACGTTCCCCATCCAGTACCCGTTGTTCCGGCCAGGGCACTACACTGGCATAAGACTTTTCAACCTGCTCCGGCTCTTCCGCCAGCACGCCAAACATATCTGACTGACCCGTCGATTCGGCCTTCGCGTGCTGATCTGCGGCTTTTAAGGCATCACCCAGCGCATTCATTAAAGCGGCGCGATGAGGACCTAGTCGGTCAAAAGCACCGGACATGACCAGTTTTTCGAGTATCCGCCGATTAAGTTTTTTAGCCTCGGTTCGGGCACAGAGATCGAACAGCTCACGGAAATATCCGCCTTCGTTTCGGGCTTCAATAATCGCTTCAATCGGCCCTTCACCCACGCCTTTAATCGCCCCGATACCATAAACGATTTCACCCTCATCGTTAACGTGGAAGTGATAAAGCCCGGAGTTAATATCCGGTGGCAGTATTTTCAGTCCCATACGCCAGCATTCATCGACCAGGCCGACAATTTTATCGGTATTGTCCATATCAGCAGTCATTACCGCAGCCATAAACTCAGCCGGATAGTGTGCTTTCAGCCACAGTGTCTGATAAGAGACCAGCGCATAGGCCGCCGAGTGCGACTTGTTAAATCCGTAACCGGCAAATTTTTCTACCAGGTCAAAGATATGCATGGCCAGTTCGCCATCCACACCGTTATTTTTGGCTCCATCTTCAAAACTTGAGCGCTGCTTCGCCATCTCCTCAGGTTTCTTTTTACCCATGGCGCGACGTAACATATCCGCCCCGCCCAGAGTATAACCCGACAGAACCTGGGCTATCTGCATCACCTGTTCTTGATAGAGAATAATGCCGTAAGTCGGTTCCAGTACCTGCTTCAGGCTTTCATGCTGCCACTGAATATCAGGGTAGGATATCGCCTCGCGCCCGTGTTTACGGTCGATAAAGTTATCAACCATCCCCGACTGCAATGGGCCAGGACGGAACAGCGCCACCAAGGCTATCATGTCTTCAAAGCTGTCCGGCTGTAGACGTTTAATCAAGTCTTTCATGCCACGAGATTCAAGCTGGAAAACCGCCGTCGTCTCTGAACGTTGCAGCATATCGAAGCTTTTTTTGTCGTGCAATGGAATAGCAGCAATATCCAGCGGTGCTTCGCCTGTCTTCGCCCGCTTGGCGTTGATCATTTCCAGCGCCCAGTTGATGATAGTGAGCGTACGCAGACCCAGGAAGTCAAATTTGACCAAGCCTGCGTATTCCACGTCATTCTTATCGAACTGAGTTAACGGATTCTGCCCCTGATCGTCACAATATAATGGGGCAAAATCAGTAATTTTAGTCGGTGCGATAACCACACCACCGGCATGCTTACCGGCATTTCTGGTCACGCCTTCAAGCTTACGCGCCATATCAATCAGCGCTTTAACCTCTTCATCTGCCTCATAAATTTCTGGCAGCTGCGGTTCTGCTTCAAAAGCTTTCGCCAAGGTCATGCCCGGATCGGGCGGGATCAGTTTTGAAATTCTGTCGACAAATCCGTAGGGGTGCCCTAATACTCTTCCGACATCACGGATAACCGCTTTCGCCGCCATGGTACCAAAAGTAATAATCTGGGATACCGCTTCACGTCCGTACATTTCCGCGACGTGATCAATCACCAGATCGCGTTTTTCCATACAGAAATCGACGTCGAAGTCAGGCATCGAGACACGTTCTGGATTCAGAAAACGTTCAAATAGCAGATCGAATTCCAGTGGATCAAGATCGGTAATACTCAAGGCGTAGGCGACTAGCGATCCGGCACCCGATCCACGCCCCGGCCCTACCGGGACACCGTTGTCTTTGGACCACTGGATAAATTCCATCACTATCAGGAAGTAACCCGGGAAACCCATCTGGTTAATCACCTTAAGCTCAATATCCAGACGCTCGTCATATTCACCGCGTTTCTGGGCTCGAACCTCAGGATCCGGGAATAAAAATTCAAGACGCGCTTCCAGCCCTTCCTGCGATTTCAGCACCAGGAAGTCTTCGGTGGTCATATCACCAGTCGGGAACTGCGGTAAAAAATATTCACCAAGACGAACAGTGGCATTACAGCGTCGGGCAATTTCTACGCTGTTTTCCAGCGCTTCCGGAATATCGGAGAACAGCTCACACATCTCTTCTTCGCTACGCATATATTGCTGCGAGGTATAGAGACGCGGGCGTTTAGGATCGTCCAGGGTAAAGCCATCATGAATCGCCACGCGAATTTCATGGGCATCAAAATCTTCGGCATTAATAAAGCGAACGTCATTGGTGGCAACCACAGGCAAGCCGTGGGTCTGAGCAAAAGCAACTGCTTCATGGATATAACGTTCTTCATCCACACGACCGGTACGAGCCAGTTCGAGATAGAAGCGGTCAGCAAAATAGTGCTGATAAAATGCCAGACACTGCTCTGCCAGCGGCTGGTTGCCGCGTAATAAGATTTTACCGATATCCCCCATCCGGCCACCGGAAAGCAGGATCAGACCCTCGTTTAGCTCACCCAGCCATTCATTGTCAATATACGGGCCGGCAGCGCCATAGCCACGCTGGTAAGCGCGGGAAATCAGCAAAGTGAGATTTTGATAACCGACGTTATTCATCGCCAGTACGGTCAAATGGTTAAATTCATCACCCAGCAGAGGGTTGGCGACATTAAAATCAGCACCGATAATCGGCTTAATCCCTGCACCATGCGCCGAACCGTAGAATTTCACTAAACCACACAGGTTGGTGAAATCGGTAATCGCCAGCGCGGGCAGATTTAATGCCGCATTTTTTTTGACCAATGGCCCGACTTTCGCCAGGCCATCAACCATAGAATAGTCACTGTGCACCCGAAGGTGAATGAAACGGGGTTCAGCCATCTTTCATCCATTAATTCTGCTTTAATTCCTGATTATCAGGAAAGCAGCCCAAGTGAGCGTTTGACAGGAGCAAAGCTACGACGATGGTGCTCAGTAGCACCATGTTCAGCCAGTCTCTCCAGGTGAAGAGCGGTTGGATACCCTTTATGCTGGGCAAAACCATATTGCGGAAAACGAGCATCCAGTTCAACCATCTCGCGATCGCGTGTCACTTTAGCCAGTATTGATGCGGCACTAATTTCTGCTACCCGGCTATCGCCTTTCACTACCGCCAGGGAGGGCATTGGCAATGACGGGCAACGGTTACCATCGATGAGAACATATTCTGGCACCACATTCAGCCCGGCAACAGCGCGTTGCATCGCCAGCATGGTGGCATGCAGAATATTAAGACGGTCAATTTCTTCCGGCTCAGCGCGTCCGAGACTCCAGCTTAACGCTTTTTCGATTATCTCATCAAACAGAGCCAGGCGACGTTTTTCAGACAGCGCTTTAGAGTCAGCCAGACCTTGAATCGGTCGCGCTGGGTCAAGAATAACCGCCGCCGTTACCACAGCACCGACCAGCGGCCCACGACCGACTTCATCGACACCCGCAACCAGATGCAAGTGAGGATAGATAAACTCAATCATTGCGCTAACTCCAGCACTGCTGCCGCTGCTTGTTCATCGGCATTACAACGGATCAACTGATGCAAACGACGAAACTCTTCATGCATCTGATGACTTTCGTTGCCATCTTCCAGTAAAGGCAATAAAGCGGTTGCCAAAGCGATAGGTTCACATTCGTCTTGCAGCAGTTCGGTAACCAGCTCCTTTCCTGCCAGTAAATTAGGCAAAGAAACATAGTCCGTCTTAACCAGTCGCTTCGCCAGCCAGAAGGTGAAAGGCTTCATACGATAGCCAACAACCATCGGACATTTCGCCAGCATGCATTCCAAAGCAGCAGTACCTGAAGCCAGTAAAGCCGCATCGCTGGCAATCATCGCTTCACGCGCCTTGCCATCCAACAGATGGACATCCAGTTCTGGCGCAATCTCAGCTTTAATTCTCTCGAACTGTTCTCGCCGTTTGCTATTGACTAGCGGCACCAGAACTTGAAGTGCTGGCCAGCGCTTACGCAGTAACTGGGCAGTACGCAGGAAGTCGGCGCTAAGCATCTCAACTTCGGCATGACGACTTCCCGGTAACAACGCCAGGCATTTCGCCTCAGAGGCGATACCCAGCGCCCGTCTGGCGGCCTGTTTATCTGGTGTCAACGGAATGGCATCTGCCATGGTATGGCCGATAAACCGGCAAGGAACATTAAATCGGTCGTAAAACGCTTTTTCAAAAGGCAAAAATGCCAGCACCAAGTCGGTAGCCTTGCCAATTTTGAAAACCCGTTTTTGTCGCCAGGCCCATACCGACGGGCTAACGTAGTGGATAGTTTTGATCCCTGTTTTTTTAAGATTACCTTCAAGCGTAATATTAAAGTCAGGTGCATCAATACCGACAAACACGTCTGGCTGTAATGCGGTAAAACGTTTAGTTAAATCGGCACGAATATGCAGCAGGCGGCGCAGGCGAGAAACAACCTCGACTATCCCCATCACCGCCAGCTCTTCCATTTCATACCAGGCTTCACAGCCTTCGGCCTGCATCAGAGGCCCCGCGACGCCAACGAAGCGCGCATCGGGAACTTGAGCTCTGACAGCCCGGATCAGACCGGCACCAAGAATATCGCCGGAAGTTTCTCCGGCGACCAGTGCAATAGTAAGGGGACGCCCTGCCTTCATTTAACGGATCACACCACGCGTTGAACGCGCAAAGAATTCGATAAAGGCATTCACCTCTGGGTGTTCAGCTGCAATTTCAGCAATTTCCGGCTTTGCCTCTTCCAGTGTTTTACCGCTACGGTAAAGCGCTTTGTAGGCATGACGGATGGCATGGATAGCCTCTTTGCTAAAACCACGACGCTTAAGCCCTTCGATGTTCACTCCAAAAGGAGTGGCATGGTTACCCTGAGCGATGACATAAGGCGGTACGTCCTGGGCTACACCAGAACAACCACCAACCATGACGTGTGCGCCAATAATACAGAACTGGTGCACTGCGGTCATACCACCAATAATGGCGTAGTCATCGACAGAAACATGTCCGGCTAACGTGGCATTGTTCGCAAAGATACAGCGATTACCAATAGTACAATCATGGGCAATATGCGCATTGATCATCAGCAGATTATCGCTACCTACCTTCGTTAATCCACCGCCCTGAGTCGTGCCCCGATGAATGGTCACGCTTTCACGAATGCGGTTACGATCACCCACTTCAACGCGAGTAGGTTCACCCGCATATTTCAGATCCTGGTTAGCTTCACCGATAGACGCAAACTGATAAATCTCATTATCGCGGCCAATTTTAGTATGGCCATTGATAACAACATGAGACTTCAGTACCGTGCCGTCACCAATTTCAACGTCAGAACCGACAATACAAAATGGTCCAATGTGAACATTAGCGCCAATAATGGCACCTGTTTCAACAATGGCTGATGGATGAATAAAGGCAGATTTATCAATCACGAATTAGGTCTCCCGGCTGCGTGCACACATCATAGTTGCTTCGCAGACAATTTTACCGTCTACCGTTGCAACGCCTTTGAAACGCGTCAAACCACGACGAGTTTTCTCAAAGGTCACTTCCATAATCATTTGGTCACCTGGTACTACCGGGCGTTTAAAACGTGCATCATTGATACCCGCGAAGTAGTACAACTCGCCAGGTTCCAGTTTACCCACGCTTTTAAATGCCAGAATACCGGTTGCCTGTGCCATGGCTTCCAGAATCAGTACACCTGGGAAAATCGGTTTACCTGGAAAATGGCCTTGGAAAAATGGTTCATTAACAGAAACATTTTTTACCGCCCGCAGAAAATGGCCTTCTTCAAAGTCCAAAACGCGATCCACTAAGAGGAATGGATAACGGTGCGGGAGCAACTCTAAAATCTCTTCAATGTGCAGAGTATGAGTGTCAGTTGTCAAAATACTCTTCCTGTCTAAATATGCTAAATGGCAGTAATAACACGGCCTGCGACTATCCGGAGAAAGTCGCAGGCCGCAAATCAATTGGCGCTATATCCTGGCCGCTGACCTTAAATGTCAGGGCCGGTATACGCAGCAAAATTGGTGCTCAATCTTATTGATTGACCTTACGTTCGATGGCTTTTAAGCGTTTGCTTATGTCATCAATATTCATCACCAATGCCGCGGTTTTACGCCACACTTTATTCGGTTGTAATGGAATACCAGAGGAGTATACACCAGGTTCGGTTATTGGGCGCATAACCATTCCCATACCGGTGATATTTACCTTGTCACAGATTTCCATATGGCCATTAATTACACTGGCACCACCTATCATGCAGTAGCGTCCAATTTTAAGGCTACCCGCCATGATAACGCCACCAGCAACCGCCGTATTGTCACCAATCACAACGTTGTGGGCTATCTGGCACTGGTTATCTATGATAACACCATTACCAATTATCGTGTCATCCAGTGCGCCACGATCAATCGTGGTACAGGCACCGATTTCAACTTTATTGCCGATAATCACTCGACCGAGTTGCGGTATTTTTATCCAGTTACCACGATCGTTGGCATAACCAAAACCATCGGCACCAATGACAGTTCCGGATTGGATCAGGCAATCTGTGCCAATCTCAATCTCATGATAAACTGAGACATTCGCCCATAAACGGCTGCCAGAGCCAATTTTGGTCTGTTTACCAACAAAACAACCGGCTCCAATCACCACGTTATCACCCAGTTCTACACCAGATTCAATAACTGCATTGGCACCAATTGAGACGTTCTTACCAAGCGTTGCACTGGCATCAATCACCGCACTGGGTGCGATATTGCTCGCAGGCTGAGGCGTGGTATCAAGAATTTGTGCCATTCGTGCATAGGTAAGGTAAGGATCCTTTACCACTATTGCAGCGCTTTTGGCATAGGGCAGGTCTGCTTCAGTCATAACGACAGCAGAAGCCTGACAAGTTGTCAGCTGTTCACGGTAACGTGGATTAACAATAAACGTTACCTGGCCGGCCTGGGCCGAATGCATAGATGCGACGCCGGTGATGACGATTTCGCCATCACCGTGCAATTCCGCACCCAACTGCTGAGCTAAATCAGCCAGTCGAATCGAAACCATGCTTATTTAACCTGTTTCAGTACGTCTGATGTGATATCTGTAACGTTCTTACCGGTATAAGCAACTGTACTGGCATCCAGTACAACATCATAACGCTTGTCGTCTGCGACTTTCTTCACTGCAGCCTGGATACGAGTGACCAGTTTGCCACGTTCTTCGTTAGAACGACGGTTACGATCTTGCTCAAATGCCTGCGCTTTACCAGCAAAGGTTTCGCGCTCAGCCATAACCTGGCTTTCCAGTTTAGTACGTTCTGCGGCTTTCATGGTAGAACCATCACGTTGCAGACGTTGCATCTTAGTTTGCAGATTGGTTTCTAAACTTTGCAGTTCAGAAGCACGGCCTTTAAACTCATTTTCCAGTGTATTGGAAACACCCGAGTTCTGCGCAACCTGCTGGAATAAACTGCCCATATTTACGACTGCAATGTCAGAAGCTGCCTGAACACCAGCAGAAGTAACTAAAGCAATACCAAGACCTGCGGCAACTAACCACTTTTTCAAAATGAACTCCTTACCATCCCAATTTGTGTCCGAAAACACGTCTTTTTTGAGTCCCTGCCAGCCTGAAGGCTGACAGGTTCACTTCGTTACTGCACGTCATATTCCAGGCCGTACCACTACATACTACCAAGTTTTACCAATATTAAACTGGAACTGTTCTGACTTATCGCCTTCATAAGTTTTCACAGGTTTCGCATAGGAGAAGACCAGTGGTCCCAGCGGCGACATCCACTGCAAGGCAATACCTGCGGACATACGAATATCACCTGGTCTACCATAATCCGGCAGACCTGCAATGTTATCCCAGTTGGTATCCCATACGGTACCTGCATCCATAAACAGCGAAGTACGTACAGAGTTAGCATACTGCTCGCTCAGGAATGGGGTCGGTGTAATCAGTTCAAGACTTGCCACACCCATGGCATTCCCGCCTACGGCGTCATCAGACTGACAGTACTGACCCGCAACTTCAGCAGTTTCACAGTTACGCTGATTCGGGCCATAATAAACAGCCTTAGGACCGATGTTATTCGACTGGAATCCACGTACGGTACTGGAGCCACCGGCATAGAAGTTTTCATAGAACGGCATCTCTTTGCCGCCTAAGCCATCGCCATAGCCCCAGCGAGTTCTACCCAGTACCACCCAGGTTCTGTCCTGGTTGATAGGGAAGTAACTTGCGGTATCCAGCGTGAGTTTATAAAACTCATTTTGGGAGCCAGGAATGGTCACTTTACCATTCAGGTTGACACGAGAACCTTCCGTCGGGAAGTAACCGCGGTCAAGTTTATTATAGGTCCAGCCATAGTTCAGTGTGAAGTCATCCGCAGTGAAGCCGTTTGCTTTGGTATCACGGGAAGGATTTTCACCCATCGAGTCCAGATAGCGCCACATCGCGATTTGCGGTTGCATGTTCGACAATGAGTTATGAACATAGCCTAATCCCAGACGCAACGTGTTGTACTCGTTGACAGGGAAACCTAAGGTGCTGTCCAGACCATAACTTTTATTCGTATAGTCAGAAAGGTCAGCATCATTCGCTTTAAAGTCGTTATAGAACAGACGTCCGCCAAGGCTGACACCATCGACAGTAAAGTACGGATCGGTAACCGACAATTCAGCATAGGTCTGGTAGTCATTCTTGGTACCGCTGATACCAACAGAGTATCCCGTACCTAACCAGTTATCCTGCTGGACGCCGACCTGGAAGCTAACGCCACTTTCCGTACCATAGCCGATACCGAAGTTTAAGCTGCCGGTATTACGCTCTTTAACTTTATAGATGACATCAACCTGATCCGGAATGCCTGAAACGCGTTGTGTATCAACATCAACGGTTTCAAAATAGCCCAGACGGTTCAGACGTTCTTTACCTGCATCGACTAAGTCACTACCAAGCCAGGCACCTTCCATCTGACGCATTTCGCGACGCAGAACCACATCTTTACTGGTATCGTTACCTTCAAAACGGATCTTACGGACATAGAAACGATTTCCTGCATCAACACTCACATGCAGTTTTACCGTTTTATCAGCGTCATTGATTTCAGGTTGAGTCTGTACGCGCGGGTAAGCATAACCGTAACGGCCAAGCAGCTTCTTAATGCTGTCTTCCATTCGGGTAACTTTAGCGCCGCTATACAGCTCTCCTGGTTCGAATACTGTCAGACCTTCGATTTCAGCCGAATGCCCTGCCAGATTCCCTTTCACTTCAACGCCGTTCAGCTGGTACTTCTCGCCTTCGGTAATGTTGATAGTGACATAAATATTTTTCTTGTCCGGTGTCAGACTGACCTGGGTAGAGTCAATGTTGAAGCGTGCATAACCGCGGTCAAGATAGTAACTACGCAGAGTCTCAAGATCCCCGGCTAGTTTTTGTTTCTGATATTTACGATCAGCAACAACGTTCCACCAAGGCACTTCGTCACGTAGCTGGAACTGAGAGATCAGCTCTTCAGTGGTAAAGACTTTATTACCGACGATGTTAATCTGCTGGATCTTCGCAGAGACCCCTTCCTGGAATACCAGTTTTAAGTCAACGCGATTTCTTGGCAGAGGTGTGACTACCGCTTTCACGCTAGCGCTGTATTTACCTACGCTGTAATAGAAGTCTTCGAGTCCCTTTTCGATATCGGCAATTGTCGTGCGATCCAGAGACTCACCCACGCGTACCCCTGAAGCTTCAAGGTTTTGCTTGAGCATGTCATCTTTCACAGACTTGTTACCCGAGAAAGTGATGTTCGCAATAGTTGGGCGTTCTTTGACCTGAACCAGAAGTGTATCACCATCGCGTAATACTCTTACGTCTTCGAAGTTGCCAGTGGCAAACAACGAACGAATTGTATTACTGATATCCTCGTCAGAGATATTATCCCCAACGCGAACAGGCATGCTAAGGAGGGCCGCACCAACGGCAACTCGTTGCAGGCCTTCGAAATGAATGTCCTTCACTACGAACCCGTCTGCACCGTATACGGTGGCGCTGCTAAACAGCAGCGACGCTATGAGCAACTTTTTCATCGCCATCGTTGTTACGCGTTATTCCTAACCTATTCTCTCTATAAACGAGAGAAATCATTGAAAAGTGCAAGCCCCATTAATAACACTAGCAAAACAGAGCCAATGCGATAACTAACGTCTTGAACTCGCTCAGAAACCGGTGAACCTTTTAGTTTCTCAATTGCTAAAAACAGCAGGTGTCCGCCGTCCAGAACAGGAAGAGGGAACAGGTTGATTATACCTAAGTTAATGCTGATAAGAGCCAAGAACATGAGGTAGTAAATCACGCCGTATTCCGCTGACATCCCTGCCCCCTGGGCAATTGAGATTGGCCCACTGAGGTTATTCAGTTTTACATCACCGGTTATTAATTTCCCCAGCATGTTGACCGTGAGCTTCATCAGTTGCCAGGTTTTATCCGTGGCTTCTGCGACTGCAACAAACGGCCCATACTGTTTTACTGTTTTGTACTCTTCAGGTAACGGGATGACTTCTGGTACTACTCCCGCAAATCCTTCTAACTTCGTTTTGCCCTGTTTGCTATCAGGGGTAAGCGTTAGCTCACGGGACTCCCCTTTACGGTCTACCTCGACCATCAGTGGCTGGCCTGGATTATCACGAACCAGATAAACAAAATCCATCCACTGAGTCACTGGCTGACCATTGACTTTAACGATCCTGTCGCCTGCTTGCAAACCTGCTTTATCTGCAGCTGACTTAGGCTGTACTTCTTGCAATACAGTTTTAACTTCTGCTCCCCGGGGTCTGAAACCTAATGAGGTGATAGCATCCTCTTTGTCAGGTTCAAACTGCCAGTGGCTCAAATCAAGTGTCGCTTCTCGCGTTTGACTGGAACCAAATGGAGCATAGGCAATACGTAAACTGTCATCACCGATTTTAGAAAAAAGTGCTAAACGCACTGCATCCCAATCAGGCGTTTCGATGCCATCTATCGCTTTAAGTTCCATTCCAGATGTAATTTGTGTTTCAGCAACGATGGAATTTGGGACTATTTCCCCTACGACCGGGCGTAAACTCGGCACTCCGATAATAAATACCAGCCAGTAGGCAAAAATGGCAAAGATGAAGTTAGCAAGCGGCCCCGCAGCAATGATAGCAGCGCGCTGTGATACCGTTTTATTATTGAACGCGAAATGGCGCATTTCTGGTGAGACCGTTTCAACGCGCTCATCGAGCATTTTAACGTATCCCCCCAGAGGGATAAGAGCAATGACAAATTCAGTGCCGTGCCTGTCTGTACGACGCCACAACGCTTTGCCAAAACCAATAGAAAAGCGTTCAACCCGTACTCCACAACGCCGGGCAACCCAAAAGTGGCCAAACTCATGCACCGTAATCAATACACCCAGCGCAATGACAAATGCAGCCAAATTCCAGAGCAAGCTCAGCATAGAATATTCCATTAGATAGTGCTAAAAACCAGCAGCATCAGGCAGCTAAAAACCGGTATTGCAGCAGTTAAGCTATCAATTCGATCAAGAATACCACCATGACCAGGTATAAGATGACTGCTATCCTTGATGCCCGCTTCGCGCTTGAACATACTTTCGGTTAAATCACCGAGCACTGAGGCAAGTACTGCCACCACAGAGCAAATAAGCAAAATAGTCGGTGTGACGTCAAAATCTGCCCAGCGGCTAAACAGCAGGGAGATAATGGCTGATGTCACTAATCCACCGACGACCCCTTCCCAGGTTTTTCCTGGGGAAACTTTAGGCGCAAGCTTATGTTTGCCGAACATTTTACCAAACATGTAGGCACCAGAATCGGCTCCCCATACCAGGCACATGACATACAGCAACCAGATAGCACCGGCATATTGCTCAGTTTCATAGTGCCAGCTGCGTAACACCACCATGCCCCAGAAAAACGGCACAATGGTTAACACGCCAAACACCAGACGCAATAATTTCGAGTGACGCCAGAACGAGGCTGATACCGGATACGATAATACCAGTAGCAACGCTATAATCCACCAACCTAACGATGCCCAGAGTGAAAATTCTATCACCGGCAAATGAGAGGCTATCGAACTTTCTGATGATAGCAGTAACATCGCTGCCAGCAGAAGTCCACACAGTGCTGCAAGCCCGATACGTTGAAAACGGGTTACAAAACCGGCCAGCTGTCCCCACTCCCAGGCTGCCAGTACGCAGATAACGAGTGTCGCTATCGCAAATCCCATTGGTGGCAGCAAAAAGAGCGCCGCTATTACGGCAGGGATCATGATAAATGCAGAAATCAGACGATATTTCAGCAAAAGTGACCCCCACTAGCTGGTTTATTCACTATCCGGCATGGCGCCACCAAAACGACGCTCTCGATTTGCAAAAGCATTTAACGCACCTTCAAAGTCTTGTTCATCGAAATCAGGCCAAAGAACATCGGTAAAATAAAGTTCCGCATAGGCAATCTGCCAGATGAGAAAATTACTGATACGATGCTCTCCTCCTGTCCTAATTACTAAATCAACGGCAGGCTGTTCATTCATGCAAATATGATTGCCCAGCAAATGCTCATCAATCTGGTCCGGACGTAATTTCCCCTCTTGCACTTGTGCGGCAAGATGCTTAACACCCTGAATGATATCCCAGCGACCACCGTAGTTTGCAGCAATATTCAGTGTCAGACCGGTATTATCATGAGTCAGCGCTTCCGCTTTTTTGATCCGGTCTTGTAAACGACTGTTAAATCGGCTGGTATCACCGATAATGCGTAAACGTACATTATGACGATGCAAGCTTTTTACTTCACTGTCTAAAGCCCAGACAAACAGCTCCATCAAGGCAGAGACTTCTTGCGCCGGGCGATTCCAGTTTTCACTGCTAAAGGCATAAAGCGTGAGCGCATCGATACCATTGTTCGCAGCATAACTCACCGCGCGACGAACAGATTTCGCTCCTGCTTTATGACCAAATACCCTCATTTTCCCCTGCAACTTTGCCCAACGCCCGTTGCCATCCATGATAATGGCAACATGCCGGGCACCGTGTGCTGCTGAGGACTCGCTTAATTGTTCGTTGGAAGACAACATAACGCGTATTATTTCCCTGAAAAGGACGAAGCGATAGTCAAAATACCAGAGCCAGCCATACAAAAAAGCCGTGTTGTGACACGGCTTTACGCTTAACTGTCAGCCACATCCGACAATTAAGTGACGCAGACTATATCATTGAAGCCCAAACTGAACAAATGGCGACAATGAGCAATCAATAATTATCATCGACATGAGAAACGGATCACCTGTTTTTTCGCGACTTCACGTGCCTGAGCATCAATAGCCAGCACTTCCTCGATACTCTCAGGCTCTGCAAGACTGATACCAGCCAGCACTTCGCTGTTCACCGCAGCAATGTCAGTAAACCTGAGACGATTTTCAAGGAACGCCGCGACAGAAATTTCATTGGCTGCATTCAGTGCCGTTGTCGCTGCCTGACCTATCTCAAATGCATCCATAGCCAGTTTCAGACATGGATAGCGCTGATAGTCCGGCTCACAGAATGTCAGCGCGCCTGCTTTACAGAAATCCAGTGGCGGGACGCCCGAAGCAACACGATGCGGAAATGCCATCGCATGGGCAATAGGGGTACGCATATCAGGCTCGCCTAATTGTGCCACTACGCTGCCATCCAGGTAACGGACCATAGAGTGAATAACCGACTGCGGATGGATCAGAACTTCCATTTGTGCCGCTGAGGCATTAAATAACCAGCGAGCCTCGATATACTCCAGGCCTTTGTTCATCATAGTCGCTGAATCGACTGAGATTTTACGTCCCATTGACCAGTTAGGATGATGGCAGGCTTGGTCTGGCGTCATGCCTGACAAGGTATCGAGTGGTGTTTCACGAAAGGGTCCACCGGATCCGGTGAGAATAATCGAAGAAACGCCATGCTCATGGAGTTCGGCGGAACCTAGCTGGTTTTGTATTGATTCAGGTAAACTCTGAAAAATAGCGTTATGTTCACTATCAATGGGTAACAGGCGCGTTTTACTGCGCGCTACCGCATCCATAAATAACCGCCCGCAGGTTACCAGCGACTCTTTATTCGCCAGTAACACGTCTTTGCCTGCATCAACAGCCGCCAGTGTAGGTAATAGCCCGGCAGCACCCACAATAGCCGCCATGACCTGATCAACTTCATCCATGGCGGCAACGTCACAGGCTGCCTGAACACCTGCCAGAACTTCGGTTTTGCTCCCTTGTTCGGCTAACAGACGGCGTACTTCACTGGCACTCGGCTCATAGGCCATTACCGCGAAACGTGGCGAAAACTCAAGGCACTGCTCGACCATTTTCGCTACGTTTTGCCCTGCCACTAATGCAAAAACGGTAAATTTATCAGAATTATTCTGGATGACACTCAGGGTGCTGACACCCACTGAGCCAGTAGAACCAAGAATAGTAATCTGCTTCATGAGAATACTCGGAATGGTAAATACACTATTTATGGGGCATAAGTTTGCGGCGACATCGGCAAATTGTCTATGTCTTTCACAAAACAAAACGCCGTTCGGCTCCACTGATATCTATTCAGAGAAATCGAACGGCGTTATTTAGCCTTGCAGATTGATTAGAACTGCATCAGCTCAGTTTCTTTATCAGCTAAGGCGGCATCGACTTTCTTGATAGCAATATCAGTCAGTTTTTGCACGTCATCCTGAGAACGACGATCGTCATCTTCGCTGATTTCTTTATCTTTCAACAGGGCTTTAACTTTATCGTTCGCGTCACGACGTACGTTACGTACAGCAACACGAGCGCCTTCAGCTTCACCGCGAACCACTTTGATCAGTTCTTTACGGCGTTCTTCAGTCAAGGCAGGTAGTGGAACACGAATATCGCTTCCTGCTGAACTTGGGTTCAGGCCCAGATCGGATGCCATAATCGCTTTTTCAACTGCCGCGCTCAAAGAACGGTCAAAAACGTTAATTTTGAGGGTACGGGAGTCTTCTACTGTGACGCTTGCCAGTTGGCGCAGTGGGGTTGGTGTACCGTAATATGGCACAACAATTCCGTCCAGCAGGCTTGGAGAAGCACGGCCAGTACGGATTTTACTGATTTGGTTTTTAAACGCTTCTACGCATTTTTCCATACGTACTTCAGCATCTTTTCTGATGTCGCTTATCACGTTATGAATCCTTGAAAACTTGTTTAAGGCAGACCATGCTAATGAGCCGTCTTCGACGAACTTATCAAGTATAGCCCCGTTATTCTATGGTGATGTTAAAGCAAAATTCTACTTTGAGTCTGCTTTAATACTCATTATTCCGTAATTAAAGTGCCTTCATTTTCACCCATAACAACCCGACGCAGTGCTCCCGGTTTGTTCATATTGAACACACGGATAGGCAATTTATGGTCGCGGGCTAAAGTGAATGCAGCTAAGTCCATGACTTTTAATTCTTTATCAAGAATTTCATTATACGTCAATTGTTCGTACAAAGTCGCGGTCGGATCTTTGACTGGATCGGCAGTAAACACGCCATCCACTTTGGTGGCTTTCAGCACGACATCAGCTTCAATTTCAATGCCGCGCAAGCAGGCTGCTGAGTCAGTGGTAAAGAACGGGTTACCGGTACCCGCAGCAAAGATAACTACGCGGTTATTGCGCAGCAAACTGATGGCTTCCGCCCAGCTGTAGTTATCACACACGCCATTCAACGGAATAGCGGACATCAGGCGGGCGTTCACATAGGCACGATGTAACGAGTCACGCATAGCCAGACCATTCATTACCGTGGCCAGCATTCCCATGTGGTCGCCCACTACACGATTCATACCGGCTTTTGCCAGGCCTGCACCGCGGAATAAATTACCACCACCGATCACCACCCCAACCTGGATACCCAGTTCTACCAGCTCTTTAATCTCTTGCGCCATACGATCAAGAATACTTGCATCGATCCCGAAGCCTTCTGAACCTTGCAGAGCTTCACCACTCAGTTTGAGTAGAATGCGTTTGTAGACGGGTTTTGCATTGGTAGCCATGTTTCTTTCCTGAGAACAGTAAACGAACGGGGATGGTTAAATTAGACTATTCAGCCACAACATGAAGAGTGGCCGAATTTGACGCTGGATAAAAAGGAACCGCCAGTTGGCGGTTCTTTTTAAACCTTAAGACTGCTTGGACATCGCGGCAACTTCTGCTGCGAAGTCAGTCTCAACTTTCTCAATACCTTCACCCACTTCGAAGCGGATAAAGTTAGTCACGTCAGCATTGTGCTCTTTCAGCAGCTGGCCCACAGTTTTGCTTGGGTCCATAACGAAAGGCTGACCAGTCAGAGAAACTTCACCGGTGAATTTCTTCATGCGGCCTTCAACCATTTTCTCTGCGATTTCTTTCGGCTTACCAGACTGCATAGCGATGTCCAGTTGAACCTGGTACTCTTTCTCTACCACGTCAGCAGACACATCTTCTGGTTTAACGAATTCAGGCTTGCTTGCAGCAACGTGCATTGCCAGCTGTTTAACCAGCTCTTCGTCAGCACCGGTAGCAGCAATCAGAACGCCGATACGTGCGCCGTGCAGGTAGCTACCCAGAACATCGCCTTCCAGGGAAGAAATGCGGCGGATATTGATGTTTTCACCAATTTTAGCCACCAGCGCAACGCGCTCTTCTTCAAACTGCTCTTTCAGTACATCAACGTTAGTGATTTTACCAGCAAGCGCTGCATCCAGAACTTTATTAGCAAAAGCCTGGAAACCACCATCTTTAGCAACGAAGTCAGTCTGGCAGTTTACTTCCAGAATCAGACCATAGTTACCATCAATTTTGGTGAGAATAACGCCGTCAGCAGCAACGTTGCCTGCTTTTTTAGCTGCTTTGATAGCACCAGACTTACGCATGTTCTCGATTGCCAGCTCGATATCGCCGTTAGCTTCGGTCAGCGATTTTTTGCAATCCATCATGCCAGCGCCAGTACGCTCACGCAGCTCTTTTACCAATGATGCGGTAATTTCAGCCATTCTAAAATCCTCGGAGATGTCACTTGCCTGTCATAAAACAGACAAATTTAAAAGTGAAAAAGGGGCCATATAAAGGCCCCTAACCAAACTAGATACTACCTGGTTAAATAAGGGCTCTAACGAGCTGGCCTTATTATTCCGCTTCTACGAAGCTTTCTTCAGCCTGGGAAACCAAGTCCTGAGAACGGCCTTCACGAACGGTAGCAGCTACAGCGCTCAGGTACAGGGTAACGGCACGGATAGCATCGTCGTTACCTGGGATAACGTAGTCAACGCCGTCTGGATCTGAGTTGGTATCAACGATAGCAAATACTGGGATACCCAGGTTGTTTGCTTCTTTGATAGCGATGTGCTCGTGATCAGCGTCAACAACGAACAGTGCGTCTGGCAGACCGCCCATGTCCTTGATACCGCCCAGGCTGTTTTCCAGTTTCGCAAGCTCACGAGTACGCATCAGCGCTTCTTTTTTAGTCAGCTTTTCGAAAGTACCGTCTTGAGACTGAGTTTCCAGATCTTTCAGACGTTTGATGGACTGACGAACGGTTTTCCAGTTAGTCAACATACCGCCCAACCAGCGATGGTTCACGAAGAACTGGTCGCAGCTGTTAGCAGAATCTTTCACCGCTTCGCTTGCCGCGCGCTTAGTACCAACGAAAAGGATTTTGCCTTTACGAGAAGAAATCTTGTGCAACTCAGCCAGAGCTTCGTTGAACATTGGTACAGTTTTCTCAAGGTTGATGATGTGAACTTTGTTACGCGCGCCGAAGATGAAAGGCTTCATTTTCGGGTTCCAGTAACGGGTCTGGTGACCAAAGTGAACACCAGCCTTGAGCATGTCGCGCATGGAAACAGTAGCCATGTTTAAAACCTCTAATATAAATGTATGGGGTTATGCCTCCACGTATCCCATATTACCGACCCCAAAGGGCACCCCGGAATATGTGTCGATACGTGTGTGTTATTTACACATAATGAGCGTATCGGCTTGCCATTCAAAAATAATAAGACAAGTCCGGCGCGCTTTATACCATAAACAGCCGCCAGACTCCAATAGTTGTTGGCGTATTAAGCATTCAGTGATTCTCGATTTGGCAGGAAGCAGCCCCGCTGATACCATTACTCCATTGATTACCAGTTAAGAGTCTGTCCCACCCATAGGAACAGATTCTTAATGATTGTCGAAATTTTCGACCACTGTGGACCCGATATGGCTATCTCAATTAAAACCCCTGAAGAAATCGAAAAAATGCGCGTTGCAGGCCGTCTTGCTGCTGATGTGCTTGAAATGATTGCACCTCATGTCAAACCTGGCGTCAGCACAGGTGAACTGGACCGTCTTTGCAATGACTATATCGTCAACCACCAGCAAGCGGTTTCAGCCTGTCTTGGCTACCACGGTTTTCCTAAATCGGTCTGTATCTCTTTAAATGAAGTGGTTTGCCACGGTATTCCTGATGACGGAAAACTATTGAAAGATGGCGATATCGTCAACATTGATGTCACCGTTATCAAAGACGAATACCATGGCGATACTTCAAAAATGTTTATCGCTGGCAAACCGACTATCCTCGGCGAGCGTTTGTGCCGTGTGACTCAAGAAAGTCTGTATCTGGCTCTGCGCATGGTTAAACCAGGTATTCGTTTACGGACGCTGGGTGCCGCCATTCAGAAATTTGCTGAAGCTGAAGGTTTCTCCGTGGTGCGTGAATATTGTGGTCACGGTATCGGCCGTGGCTTCCACGAAGAACCTCAAGTCCTGCATTACGATGCTGATGACGGTGGCGTGGTGTTACAACCCGGTATGACCTTTACCATCGAACCTATGGTCAATGCGGGCGATTTCCGTATTCGTACCATGAAAGATGGCTGGACCGTGAAAACCAAAGACCGCAGCCTGTCAGCTCAGTATGAGCATACTATTGTGGTTACCGAAGATGGCTGTGAAATTCTCACCCTGCGCAGCGATGACACTATTCCTCGGATTATTTCACACAGCGCGTAGTGCTCTGAAGTCGTACGTTTTCTCTGAGGCCGGCATAATGTCGGCCTTCTTGTCCGCCGTTTGAAACGCCCTCATCTCCTGATTGCCTGCCGCAATATGCATTTTTGCAGACCAAGGAATAAGAAAAAATGATTTGTCGGTCTTGTTATTAAAGAGCGACAATCAAATCAGTGAAATTTTCTGATTTTAGGGTGACGGACCATGAGTTTAACTTTACCCGAGCAGTTTACTAATACTACCGAACCTGAAATCATCGGTCAGCCTGACTATCCTAATAGCTGGCCTGATGAAGAACTTAACTGCGCCCAGATAAAACTGCATTTAGAAGCATTCCAGCACTGGCTTGGTGAAGCATTTGATAGCGGTATCGTCGCCGAACAGCTGGTCAGTACCCGTACCGAATTTATCGATCAGTTACTGCAACGGTTATGGATTTTGTATGGTTTTGCCGATGTCCCCCACGCCGCTCTGGTTGCTGTTGGCGGTTACGGTCGCGGTGAATTACATCCCCTGTCAGATATCGACTTACTGGTATTAAGCCGCCACCCTCTCTCCCCCAGTCATTCGCAAAAAGTAGGCGAATTACTGACCCTGCTGTGGGATGTCAAACTCGAAGTGGGCCAAAGCGTGCGAACGCTGGAAGAGTGTCTTCTCGAGGGTTTATCTGACCTAACCGTCGCCACCAACCTTATCGAGTCACGGCTGATAATGGGTGATGTGGCATTGTTTCTTGAGCTACAAAAGCACATTTTCAGTGAAGGGTTCTGGCCTTCAGCACTGTTTTTTGATGCCAAAATTAACGAACAAACTGAGCGCCATAAACGCTACCACGGCACCAGTTATAATCTGGAGCCTGACATCAAAAGCAGCCCCGGAGGGTTACGCGATATTCACACCCTGTTGTGGGTAGCACGTCGTCATTTTGGTGCCACCTCAATGAGTGAGATGGTGGATTTTGGCTTTATCACTGACGCTGAACGCAATGAGTTAGATGAGTGTAAACATCTGCTCTGGCGTATTCGTTTCGCCCTGCATCTGGAAGTGACTCGCTACGATAACCGTTTGCTGTTTGACCGCCAGCTAAATGTTGCCAGACGGCTGGGTTACTACGGCGAAGGCAATACCCCTATCGAACATATGATGAAGGACTTCTACCGCGTCACTCGGCGGGTTAGTGAACTCAATCAGATGCTGTTACAGCTGTTCGATGAAGCGATTCTGGCGCTGGATACCAGTGAAAAACCACGTCCGTTTGATGACGATTTCCAGCTACGGGGTTCATTAATCGATTTACAGGATGAGACGCTATTTATTCGTCAACCGGAAGCGATTCTGCGGATGTTTTATCTGATGGTTCGCAATCGGGAAATTACCGGCATCTATTCCACCACCTTACGCCACCTGCGTCATGCCCGACGTCATCTGAAGCAACCACTTTGTTATATTCCTGAAGCCCGTAAGCTATTTCTGGCCATTCTACGCCATCCTGGTGGGGTAAGCCGGGCATTGCTGCCGATGCATCGCCACAGCGTGCTCTGGGCGTATATGCCGCAGTGGTCTCACATTGTCGGGCAAATGCAGTTCGATCTGTTTCACGCCTACACTGTCGACGAGCATACTATCCGGTTAATGCTAAAACTCGAAAGCTTTGCCGATGAAAGCACCCGACCACAGCACCCGTTGTGTATTGAGATTTGGCCGCGACTGGCACAGCCAGAACTGATCCTGATAGCCGCTTTGTTTCATGATATCGCTAAAGGTCGTGGAGGCGATCACTCAATACTGGGTGCTCAGGATGTTCTGGGTTTCGCAGAACTGCATGGCCTGAACTCTCGTGAAACGCAGCTGGTTGCCTGGCTGGTACGTCAGCATTTGCTGATGTCAGTCACCGCCCAGCGTCGTGATATTCAGGATCCTGAAGTGATTATGCAGTTCGCCGAAGAAGTGAAAACAGAACATCGGCTACGCTATTTGTTATGTCTGACGATTGCCGATATCTGCGCCACCAATGAAACCCTGTGGAATAGCTGGAAACAAAGTCTGTTAGGTGAGCTCTATTTTGCGACCGAAAAACAGCTCCGCCGGGGAATGCAGAATAGTCCTGATACCCGTGACAGGGTACGCCATCATCAGCTCCAGGCGCTGGCCTTACTGCGCATGGACAATATCGATGAACCTGCCCTGCATGCTATTTGGTCTCGTTGCCGGGCGAACTACTTTCTCCGCCATACTCCGCATCAAATTGCCTGGCATGCGCGCCACCTGTTAAATCACGACTTGAAGAAACCGCTGATTTTACTCAGCCCGCAAGCGACAAGGGGTGGAACGGAAATTTTTATCTGGAGTCCCGACAGGCCTTACCTGTTTGCCGCCGTCTGTGCCGAGCTCGACCGACGTAATCTCAGTATTCATGACGCGCAAATTTTTACCACTCGTGACGGTATGGCGATGGATACCTTTATTGTTCTGGAGCCGGACGGTACCCCACTCTCCAGCGACAGGCATGACTTGATAAGCCAGAATCTGGAAGAAGCGATTACCGAGGCCTCCTGGAAGCCACCATTGCTCCGTCGTCAGTCGGCAAAACTCCGTCATTTTACGGTCGATACTAAAGTGAATTTTTTACCGACCCATACCGATAAACGAACGTTTTTAGAGCTAATCGCACTCGACCAGCCAAGCCTGCTGGCCAGGATCGGAAAAGTGTTTGCCGATCTGGAAATTTCTCTCCACGGGGCCAGAATTACGACAATTGGTGAGCGAGTAGAAGATTTATTTATAATAGCGACGGCAGAAGGGCGTGCACTTAATAATGTGTTGCAACAGGAAGTGCGTCAACGGTTGACAGCAGCCCTTAATCCAAACGATAAATAACAGTCTTTTATTTTTACCTTTAACGCTTCAGGTTGCTGGTTACTTTTTAACCTGAAGCATAAAGCGTAACGTCAATCAGGAAACTTGATAATGCAGCAGTTACAGAACGTCATTGAATCCGCTTTCGAGCGCCGCGCCGAGATTACTCCGGCAAACGTAGACACCGTGACTCGTGAAGCGGTAAATCAAGTTATTGCACTACTCGATAGTGGTGCATTGCGCGTAGCAGAAAAAGTAGAAGGTCAGTGGGTAACCCACCAGTGGTTAAAAAAAGCCGTTCTGCTCTCTTTCCGTATTAATGATAATAAAGTTATTGAAGGCGCAGAAAGTCGCTATTTCGACAAAGTGCCAATGAAATTTGCTGACTACGATGAAGCTCGCTTTGTGAAAGAAGGCTTCCGCGTGGTTCCACCTGCCGCTGTACGTCAGGGTGCATTTATCGCCCGTAATACAGTACTGATGCCATCTTATGTCAATATCGGTGCCTATGTTGACGAAGGCACGATGGTTGATACTTGGGCGACTGTCGGTTCTTGTGCTCAGATTGGTAAAAACGTTCACCTGTCTGGTGGTGTTGGTATCGGTGGCGTACTGGAGCCACTGCAGGCTAACCCAACTATCATCGAAGATAACTGCTTTATCGGCGCACGTTCTGAAGTGGTTGAAGGCGTGATTGTTGAAGAAGGCTCTGTTATTTCGATGGGTGTTTATATCGGCCAAAGTACCCGTATTTATGACCGCGAAACCGGCGAAGTGCATTACGGACGCGTACCAGCAGGTTCTGTTGTTGTTTCTGGTAACCTGCCATCGAAAGACGGTTCTTATAGCCTGTATTGTGCTGTGATCGTGAAGAAAGTCGATGCAAAAACCCGTGGTAAAGTGGGAATAAACGAATTATTGCGCACTATTGACTAAGTTTTTTACTCAAAAAAGCGGGGAAACCCGCTTTTTTTGTCTAAGGGACTGGCGGAATAATACTGTTCTGTTAATGATCTATCCTGAATATTTCACGCAATAGTTGGCGAAAGCCTTCATAAGCTCATCTCAGCCAGTCATTTTGGGGAGTGAATGCAGCTAAGCGTAAAGAATAACGGGTTCATTTTTAAAGGAGTTCCGCTTATGTACGATAATTTAAAAAGTCTGGGTATTACTAATCCTGATGAGATCGATCGTTACAGTCTGCGCCAGGAAGCCAATAACGATATTCTGAAGATCTACTTCCATAAAGATAAAGGCGAGTTTTTTGCCAAAAGCGTGAAGTTTAAGTATCCACGCCAGCGTAAAACCATCGCGGCTGATAGTTCCGGACAAGGCTTCAGAGAAGTACAGGAAATCAGCCCTAATCTGCGTTACGTTATCGATGAATTAGACAGAATCTGTCTGCGCGATCGTATCGAAGTGGATCTGAAACATAAGATCCTCGACGATCTGCGCCATTTGGAATCCGTAGTAGCGAATAAAATTGCTGAAATTGAATCAGACCTGGAAAAACTGACCCGTAATAAATAGGTTAGTCTACCTGGCTGGCTATTCAACAGTGATGCCTGTTCCCTGGTTCAGGAAAGCGAGTCTTGATGTTATGTGCCTGTTAAGACTACACTATGATCAGGACAGATTGGGTCGCTGCGCTGCTTAAAGCCAGTTACCCTGCTCAAATAGTTCGCTTCTCTGAGCATCTTAAAAAACCGCCCTGCAAGGCGGTTTCTTCGTTTACCGCTCCGGAGATGACAATTCTTAGTCAAAGGTCTCAAGAAAATCCTATTGGAAAGGGATCTTTTTTTATAAGGAAATTTAATGGAAAACCCTATCTCGCATTCTCAACGCCATCCGGTGCTGTTTCACGGCCGCGCTGGCGAATATTTCTCAATCTGGTTAGTTAATATATTACTGACTATCGTCACGTTAGGGATATATTCTGCCTGGGCTACCGTACGCCGCCGTCGCTATTTCTATGGCAATACTGAAATTGCCGGCGATCGTTTTGATTATCATGCTCGGCCAATCAGTCTTCTTGTAGGTCGCATTATTATTTTTATTGGCCTGGTGCTGTTCTTCGTTATCTCCTCGATTTCCCCGCACCTGACCCTGCTATTTATGCTGGCCTTCTTTGCGCTGATACCTTGGATGGTTATTCGCAGCTGGCGCTATAACGCGCTAATGAGCAGCTTCCGTGGCGTGCGTTTTAACTACCACTGCCGTATCGGACGGGCATACTGGACGATGTATCTGGCACCGGTGCTGATGGTTTTGCCACTCTTATTGATTGTCGGCATGATAGGAATGGCTGGCATGAACAGCGGCAATATCAGTACAGGGCTGATAACTGGCGTGCTCTGCCTCGTTCTGTATCTGGTGGGACTTGCCGCAATACAGGGGATCGTTGCTGCCCTGAATCACGATTTGTATATTAATAATATGGCATTTGGTCAGCTGCCGTTTAAAGCCGAGCTGAGCAAAAAGACATTTATTAAAATAGTTTTGATCAGTTTGATGATAATGCTGCCGTTCCTGGTTGTGGCTGTCCTGCTGATAGGCTCTTTATTTACCTCAATCATATACGCTGTGTTAATGGGGGTAAATGACCCCGATATGATGAGTAATATGATGGCCGCAAACGTGCTGAGTATTGTCCTGACCTTCCTGGTCATTCTTTTTGGCGGGTTAGTGTCTTCCACTTATTTAGTCGTAGCTCAGCGTAACTATGTTTTCGGCCAGACTCAACTGGGTGAAAAACTGCGTCTGAAGTCAAGGTTGTCGACAGGCGCTTACCTGGCTCTGATGCTGACCAATATGCTAATCGTTATCTTCACCCTCGGACTTGGCGCGCCAATTGCAGAGATCCGTCTGGCTCGCTATCTGGCTAACCATACTGAGCTGGAAGGAGATATCTCGCTGGATGAGGTTATCGCCCACCATGACTCGGCTCGCTCAGCCATATCGGAAGAGGTGGTTTCTACATTCGATCTTAACCCGGGAATCTGATTTTGCAGCTTAGCGGCTATTATCAATCCCCCGGACGGGCAGCTCGCGAGGCTGCCCGTCTCACATTGCATGAACAGCATCTGGTGCTGGATTGTAACGGGAAGCGACAGATGGCATCACTCAATACTATTGAGGTCTCGGACGCGTTGGGTAGCATCCCGCTAACACTCACTTTTTCTGACGGCGGTCGCTTTGTGCCGGCAGACGATTCAGCATTTCGTCAGTGGTACCAGCAGCGTCATCGCCCAGGTCTGGTTCATCGCCTTGAGCGGCACTGGCGAGGCGCAGGGTTGGCTCTTCTGGTTACGCTTGCCGCTATCGTTGTCTATGTCTGGTGGGTTTTGCCTGCCATCAGCAATGCACTCGCTTCAAATATCCCCGCATCTATTGAGCAGAAGGTTGGGCAGCAAACGCTGACCCTGTTGCAGAACAGCGGTTTCAGCGAAGGTAAGTTGACTCAGGTGCAGCAGCAACGCACGGAACGTCTTTTTAGCGATATCATTCCTGATGAGATGAAGTCAGATACAGTCCCGTTGCAGTTGAAGATCATGCATTTCGCTGGCGGAGCAAACGCCTTTATGCTGGCAGATGGAACACTGGTGCTCAGTGATGACCTGATCCAGATGGCGAACAGCGACGATGCGCTAGCGGCGGTGATGCTACATGAAATCGGCCATCATCATTACCGCCATTCGATGCGTATGCTGGTACATTCATCCCTGATCTCGCTGAGCTATATGTGGCTGACTGGTGATGTCAGCGGTATTGGCGACACATTGCTACAATCGGCAGCATTTGTGCATCAGATGCAGTTTTCACGCAGTATGGAGCGGGAAGCGGATGAGTACGCAATCGCGCAAATGAAACAACAAGGGCGTTCTCTGGCGGCAATGAAAGAAATTTATGCTCAGCTTCAGCAATCAAGCGAAAAAAATAGCCAGGGGATAAGCTTACCTGAATGGATAAGCACTCACCCTGATATGTCAGAGCGGATTAACGTTATTCAGGCTGCGGAGCAGGACAAGTAGGGGTGAGCGGGAGGTTTTTTACTGGCATAGCCTGCTGTGCACTGCTATCCGGGCTTATATGATGTGCGCTTTGCCGCTGATGGGCCATTGATCGATTAGCGGAGAGCGTCCTTCGACGCTCTCCGCTAGAGTTAAAACAAGCAGTACAGGTTAATCAGATTACTGCATCAGCAAGTACAGTGAGCTATCACCACGTTGAATATTCAACGCCATTACTGATGGTTTAGTGTCCATAATTTTACGCAGCTCAGCGATGTTATTTACCGCCTGCTGGTTAATACCCACAATGATATCGCCTTTCTTCAGACCAATACGCGCAGCAGGGGTACCTGGTTTAACTTCGGTAACCTGAATACCTTTCTGATCTTTGCCGCTACGGTTGCTCATTTCAGCCCCTTCAATACCGGTAAAGATACTGGCAGAGTCGACTTGAGTCTGGCTGCTCTGTTGCAGTTCCAGATTCACAGAGACAGGTTTACCATCACGTAACAGACCTAAAGTAATTTTGCTGCCGACTGGCATAGAACCCACTTCCGCACGCAGCGCAGCAAAGCTACTGATGGCTTTACCATTAATCGTGGTGATGACATCCCCCGCTTTAATACCCGCTTTCGCCGCAGAAGAGTTTGCCATGACCTGGCTGACAAATGCGCCACGCTGAGCGTCGACTTTCATCGCTTTTGCCAGTTCTGAGTTCAACTCAGTTCCCATAATACCCAGTTCACCACGGCGAACCTGACCAAATTCAACCATCTGAGAAGTCAGGTTTTTCACCATATTGCTTGGGATAGCAAAGCCGATACCGATGTTTCCGCCGTCTGGTGCCAGAATCGCGGTATTAATACCAATCAGTTCACCGTTCAGATTGACCAGTGCACCACCGGAGTTACCCCGGTTAATAGCCGCATCGGTCTGGATAAAGTTTTCGTAGTTTTCAACATTCAGGCCGCTACGACCAAGGGCTGAAACAATACCAGAGGTTACGGTTTCACCCAGACCATACGGGTTACCGATAGCCACGGTATAATCACCCACACGCAAGCCATCAGAATCTGCCAGTTTGATAGCGGTCAGATTTTTCGGATCTTGTATCTGTAACAAGGCAATATCTGAACGTGGGTCTTTACCAACCACTTTGGCATCGAAGCGACGGCCGTCACTCAACTGTGTTTTAATGGTTGTCGCATTATCAACCACGTGATTGTTGGTCACCACATAGCCTTTAGCAGCATCAATAATTACGCCCGATCCTAAAGCAGAGAATTTCTGCTGGGGATTAGCTTCACCACCAGGTTGTCCACCCTGGCAGAAAGGAGAGCTCTGGAACGGAGAACCTTCCTGACAGAACGGGGAGTTATCGCCAAAGAACTGCTGGAAATTACGCCCTGCACGCTGGGAACTCACCGGAGCATTTCCTTCAACAGTAATGCTGACAACCGAAGGCATAACAGTTTCCAGCATCGGCGCAAGGCTTGGCAGCGGCTGCCCAGCCGTAACAGAAGAAGAAGCGCTCTCTGCAGCCATTGCAGACATTGGGCTCAACGCTAAGCCCAGACTCATTGCCAGTGCACTCATTGCTAATGTTGTTTTTTTCATAGATTCACTCTCAAATTTTTAGCCAATTAATATTGCTGTTTATATGACACTCAGAGTGGTGTTTGCTAACGAAGTTCCGTTCTTAACTGACTGGAAAAAGTAAAAATTTATTGTCCATCTTTACAAAAGTAGCAGGCTACTTATTCAACAGCCATTAATCTTCGATACTCATCCCAGGCATATAAATCCGTCATTCCACTGACATAATCTTGTATTAACCGCGAACGATAGTAATACTCCCAGACAGCGAAATCATCAGCAGAGGGGGTTAATTCCGCAACCGCCTCAATGTAAGCAACCTTATGTTTTATCGATAATTTATGAAACAGCCGAGTCTCTATTGGATGTTTTGATAAGCGATCGTCACGAACGAGTAGTGAAAACTGACTTTCTGAAAGCTCAAGTAAGGGACTGTAAATATCCAGTAAGCCTTTGATGACACGATAGCCCTGGAGTTCAAGTTGTTCTACTTCTGGATGATTAAAAACATGATGAACGGCGACCTGTTTATACATTTTCAGTAACTGTGAAAACGAACTGTCATCTTCCAGCAGCGCCTGATTGAACTCTCCAGAATAGATTTCTGGTAAATGGTGAATAAAGCGTTGCGCGGCATAAGGCACCAGCTGATTTAGCGTATTCACGCGTAAATACATAAAGAACTGATCAACAGCGCTGTTGGGAATAGCATGGGTACGGGACTTTGCCCAGGCGGAATGGATAACACTGTCAAACAAGTCGCCAGGCTGATGGTCCTGCCAGGCGCTGTGTAAATGCTGATAGAGTTGTTCAACACTAAAAATACGTTTCTCCACCGCATCTTCCAAGTCAGCCACACAGTAAGAGATATCATCTGCGGCCTCCATAATCCAGGTGAGTGGAAAACGGTTGTACTCATCCATTTCCAGTGCAGCACGCAGTTGATTGATGTAGCGCTCTTCTGAGAGATAAAAACCCGGTTTTTTCATCAGATAGCTACGGCTGGCAGGAATAGGATCGGAAAACCACGCCGGGCGGGTATATTTTAAAATACATCCCACCTGGGCCCAGGTCAGATTGAGCCGCAGCAAACTGTGGACCATTCTTATTCCCTGCGCATTGCCTTCAAAATGGCACAGATCCTGGCGCACTTTACAGCGCAGATCGTTTAGCGCTGTTTCTCCTTCACGTAACTGCAGTAATGGCACTTTACAGCTGTCGTTGTGACGACTGATATCGGTATTTTCAAGCGGCATTAAACGCTGGCAAAACCAGTCTTTAATCGCTGACTCACCGAAATGACCGAAGGGCGGATTGCCGATATCGTGCATCAGACAAGCCATTTCAACAATGCTTTCAAAGGGGCCGGTCAGTTCATCCAGACCATATTCAGCCAGCTGATGCTGCTCTTTAAAACGGCTCAGGATCTCTTTGGCGATATAGCGCCCCACCTGCTGCACTTCAAGCGAATGGGTCAGCCGGGTTCGCACTGCGGCATTGCGTTCAAGGGGGAAGACTTGCGTTTTCTGCTGCAAACGGCGGATCGCCGGTGAGTTCACTATCCTCCCGCGATCGCTTTCAAATAAACGCGCAATATCGTGCTCAGTTTGCGGTCCTTCCGGAGAACGAAAACAGCGACGCCAGTTTATTTTTTTCCGAAAATCGATCTCGCTCATGCCCGCTCCTGTCAGTTTTAAAGAAGATAGGGGGAGTACTGAAAGCCTGTCGTTTATCCCAGCGTTTAGTTAGCAACCCATAAAATCAATTAAAATCAATGCATTGAATTTAGTGAGACCATAAAATGGTCGGCGGTATTATATTTTTCACGCGTTATCAGCAATCTGCGGTCAAATGCCATGATAGACTATTTCCCAAATTGACGTCATTTTCTATCATATTATCGGGTATCTCTATGAAAGTAGGCATTATTGGGGCAATGGAAGAAGAAGTTACGCTGCTGCGTGACAAAATCGAAAATCGTCACACACTGAGCCTGGCCGGGTGTGAAATTTATACCGGGACTTTGGCAGGTGTTGAAGTTGCGCTCCTGAAATCGGGCATCGGTAAAGTTTCTGCGGCGATGGGAGCCACCTTACTGCTTGAGCACTGTAAGCCTGACGTGATTATCAATACCGGTTCAGCAGGTGGTCTGGCGCCAACGCTGAAAGTGGGCGATATCGTGGTTTCTGATGAAGTGCGTTACCACGACGCCGACGTCACTGCATTTGGCTATGAAATGGGTCAGATGGCGGGTTGTCCGGCAAGCTTTGTCGCCAGTAATGAACTGATTGAAGCCGCTGAATCCTGTATTCGTGCGCTCGACCTGCATGCTGTACGCGGACTGATTGTCAGCGGTGACGCCTTTATTAATGGCGCCGAGATGCTGGCAAAAATCCGTCATAACTTCCCACAGGCGGTAGCGGTAGAAATGGAAGCCACGGCTATCGGTCATGTCTGCCATAACTTCGGCGTACCCTTCGTGGTCGTTCGGGCGATTTCTGATGTCGCAGACCAGGAATCACACCTGAGTTTTGATGAGTTTCTTGCTCTGGCAGCTAAGCAGTCGACCCTGATGGTAGAAAAACTGGTGCAGAACATCGCGCATGGTCAATAGCTTTTTTGGGCGTCTGACAGGCGCCCTGCTGCTCATCGGTCTTCCGGCACTGCTGGTTGCAGCCCCGAGAGTCATAACCCTCTCACCCAGTAATACTGAACTGGCTTTTGCCGCAGGAATTACGCCGATAGCGGTCAGCACGTATTCAAATTATCCTCCAGAAGCCAAAGATATTGAGCAGGTCGCAAACTGGCAAGGGATGAATTTTGAACGTATTGTTGCGCTAAAACCGGATGTGATACTGGCATGGCGCGGCGGTAATCCTGAGCGTCAGGTCAGTCAGCTAGAAGCGCTGGGCAGTAAAGTTATCTGGCTGGACTCAAAAAGCATTGCTGATGTTGAAGCGGCATTACGTGAGCTGGCGCCTTACAGCCCGACTCCCGAAAAAGCCCTTCAGGCTGCTGATACGCTAGCCGAGAAGTTTGCTGAACTCAAAGCACGTTATAAGACGGTTAAACCGAAAAAAGTCTTCCTGCAATTCAGTCAGCAGCCGCTGTTTACCACCAATTATGATTCTATTCAGAATGAAATTGTTGAGATGTGTGGCGGGGAAAATATTTTTGCCAGGAGTCGGGTTCCCTGGCCGCAGGTCAGCAGAGAACAGGTGTTAACCCGAAAACCAGACGCGATTATTATCGCTGGCGATGACAGCAGAATCCCGTCAGTACAGCAGTTCTGGCAGAGCCAGCTACCGGTACCGGTTATTGCGATTAACGATGACTGGTTTACTCGGGCCAGCCCACGTATTGTGCTCGCCGCAGAACAGCTCTGTGAGGCTCTGGAAAAATCTTGAGTCTGGTTTGAACTGGCAGGATATCAGGCATCAGGTATAGCTGATGCCATCATCATCCTGCGATTAGCGATTAAACGCTAAAGGAAGAACCACATCCGCAAGTGCTGGTCGCATTGGGATTAGTCACAACAAAACGCGAACCTTCAAGGCCTTCGCTATAGTCTACCGCGCCGCCAACCAGATATTGCAGGCTCATTGGATCAACCACCAAAGCAACGCCTTGTTTTTCAATGGTCATATCACCGTCGTTAATCTGATCGTCAAAGGTAAAGCCATACTGAAAGCCGCTGCATCCACCACCGGTGATGTAGACACGCAATTTCAGATTTGGGTTATCTTCGTCTGAGATCAGGCTTTTTACTTTATTTGCCGCTGCTTCAGTAAACTGAAGGGGCAGTACTACGTCATCACTCATGTTTTGCTCCACACAATGAACAAGCCGGGCAGAACAGAACCCGTACTTTGTTTAATATTATCCAACACCCTGGTTAATCGTTCAAGTATTCCGCTCTGCGGATGTCTGTCCCTCAGGTGCAGGGGATACAGCATTCGCTTTATCGGCTTCTTGTTTGGCCAGCGTTCTTGCCAGGATTTGTGAGTATAACGGTTTTCCGCCCAGGAGATTAGCTAATAATGTCGCCCCCACACTGGTAACCAGCATGGGTAAAATAAGCTGATAGTTACCGGTCATTTCCAGGACTAACGCAATCGCAGTCAGGGGAGCTCGCAAGGTTGCAGACAGCAGAGCCCCCATTCCCACCAGTGCAAAAACGCCCATCGGCAGATTATATTCTGGTAACCACAATGCGCTGAACATTCCGAATGACATTCCCAGCAAAGTACCTAAAGCCAGGATCGGGGCAAAAATACCGCCAGGTGCACCAGAGGAAAAACACAGTAAACTAATAACAAGACGCGCTAGAAATAAGTATAACAACATGCTTAAACTGTAGTTTCCGGCCGTTGCGATAGGGATCATATTGAACCCACCGCCGACCACCGAACTCTGAGCCAGAGCCAGTACCCCACAGCCACCGCCAATCAGGCCGCCAATCAATACCCACTTGGTCGTATTGCCACCATGGATACGCTGAAACATATCCTGTACAGCCAGCACCAGGCGATTAAATACTACGCCAATAACACCGATAACCATACCCATTATCAGATAAAGCCACAGCGTATTCAGCGCAACATCGCCGACCATCCCGAGATCAATCAAAATTAAACCGGGGTTAAAATATCGATAGACGACGGTCGACATAATAACGCCAATAAATACCGCTTTGATCGAGATGAAATTATAGTGAAACTGCTTACGCAGCTCTTCGATGACAAAAAAGATCCCTGCCAGCGGGGCATTAAAGGCCGCCGCCAGTCCGGCACCGGCTCCGGTTGCTACCAGCGAATGACGCGTTTCGGGATTACGCAGACGAAAGATGTCAAAAACCATCTGGCCGAAACTGCCTCCCAGTTGCACTGTCGGTCCCTCACGCCCCAGCACCATACCTGCTCCCAGGGTTCCCATGCCGCCGAAGAATTTCACGGGAATCACGCGCCACCAGCGCACCGGCCGAAGCCCTTCCAGAGCACCTTCTATTTCAGGTATCCCAGAGCCGCCTGCTTCGGGCGCAAAGCGCCGAACCAAATAGTAACCAAACATCGCTAATAAAGCTGAAGCCAGAAAAGCCATTGGCCAGACAGTCCAGGCATCATCTGCCACTCCAGCTAGCATGCCGAGACGATAAAGCTGTACCAGGTTTACTGCCTTGTCGAAACCTACGCCCGCCAGGCCGGCAAGCGTTCCTACCAGGGCCGCCAGAATAAGGGTCGTCACGGGTGTTTTATCAATACCGATTAAACGGTATAAAATCACCTTACGACGCTCTGAAACGTCCTGCTTTTCTTCAATACCGGAGTTTCCTGAATTCATGGCTCTCAGTCATGTATAATGGCAAATAAGACGTCTATCTTACCTGCGGATTAACCCAACGTCCTATGAATATCACGGATTATCTTGCAGGTTCTGCTACATCAAATATTTTATCCCGCCTGTCGTTTCACATAGACTATGCGTTAATACTTATTTCCGAGTCAGGAGCCGATTCATGAGTCAGTCTGAAAGCTTATATACCGCCGCCCGTCAGGTCATCCCTGGAGGCGTTAACTCACCGGTACGCGCCTTTACTGGTGTTGGCGGTGTGCCGCTATTTATTGAACGCGCAGATGGCGCTTATCTCTTTGACGTTGAAGGTAAAGCTTATATTGATTATGTCGGTTCCTGGGGTCCGATGATACTGGGGCATAATCACCCGGCCATTCGTCATGCCGTGATTGAAGCCGTCAGCCGAGGATTGAGTTTCGGTGCTCCGACCGAAATGGAAGTCAAAATGGCTGAGCTGGTCACTGAACTGGTACCCACCATGGATATGGTGCGTATGGTTAACTCCGGCACCGAAGCCACCATGAGCGCCATTCGCCTGGCACGCGGTTTTACCGGGCGCGATAAAATCATTAAATTTGAAGGCTGCTATCATGGTCATGCTGACTGCTTACTGGTTAAAGCCGGTTCGGGTGCTCTGACCTTAGGCCAGCCAAACTCTCCAGGCGTCCCTGCTGACTTTGCTAAACATACTCTGACCTGCACCTATAACGACCTGGCTTCAGTACGCGAAGCCTTTACCCGCTATCCACAAGAGATAGCCTGTATTATCGTTGAGCCGGTTGCGGGCAATATGAACTGTATTCCACCGAATGACGATTTCCTGCCAGGCCTGCGTGCTCTGTGTGACGAGTTCGGTGCGCTGTTTATTATCGATGAAGTGATGACCGGTTTTCGCGTGGCTTTAGCCGGTGCCCAGGACTATTACGGTGTCGAACCTGACCTGACTTGTCTGGGTAAAATTATCGGCGGCGGCATGCCAGTCGGTGCTTTTGGTGGCCGTCGCGAGATAATGGAAGCGCTTGCCCCTGTCGGCCCGGTTTATCAGGCAGGGACACTCTCCGGCAACCCTATCGCGATGGCAGCAGGCTATGCTTGTCTGAATGAAATTACCCAGCCGGGGATTTATGAGACGCTGACTGAACTGACCGAAATGCTGGCCGAAGGGTTACTGCATGCCGCTCAAGAAGAAGGTATTCCGCTGGTGATTAACAATGTCGGCGGGATGTTTGGTCTGTTCTTCACCGATGCGTCAAGCGTTACCTGTTATAGCGATGTGATGGCCTGCGATGTGGAACGGTTTAAACGCTTCTTCCACTTAATGCTGGATCAAGGTATTTATCTGGCACCGTCCGCCTTTGAGGCAGGTTTTATGTCTGTTGCTCATTCCCCAGAAGACATTCAAAAAACCATTGATGCTGCACGCGTGGCGTTCGCCGCACTGTAATCATAAAGCCCCTCTTACCACCGGCAAGAGGGGCTTTCTTCAGCTTAACGGCTCTGCTTTCTGAGTAAATAAATAAAGTACGGGGCGCCGATAAAGGTTGCCAGCAGTCCGGCCGGAACCTGGTTGGGGAACAGGATCATTCTGCCAAACCAGTCTGCCACTATCATCAATATCCCTCCCAGCATGCCTGAGATAATCATCTGCGGCATCGCCCGGCGGAAGCCAAGCATACTGGCAATATGCGGAGCCATCAGCCCGACAAAGCTCAGCGGACCGATAATCAGTGTGGCTGCTGCGGTCAGGGTTGCTGCCAGTAATAACACCAGTAATTGTGCAGGCGTCACCGCCATCCCCACTGCGCTGGCCGTCGCCCGACCCAGCGGCAGGATAACCAGCCAGCGTCGGCAAAACGGCATAATCGCCAGCAATACCACCATGATGCCCAGACTTTGCAGTGACTCTATACCGCTGACGTTATAGGTCGAACCTGAAATCCAGGTCAGTATTGAAGACATACGCGGATCGCCACTTGCCATCATCAGCATCAAGAGCATCATAAATGCGGTACTTAACGCCACCCCGGCCAGCAGCATGCGTTGGGGTGAAAATCCGCCCCGCCCTGCCGAAATAATAATCACCAGTAACGTGACAGCCGCGCCGAGGCTACCTGCGGGTAACATCCAGCCAAAGGCATCTCCTGGGACAAAGAACAGCATTAATACCACGCCAAAGGCAGCACCAGAGCTTATTCCTAGTACTTCCGGGCTGGCCATCGCATTACCCGTCAGTCGCTGGATCAGGCACCCTGCTACCGCCAGCATAATTCCCGCTGTCATGGCCGACAGAACGCGCGGCCAGCGCCAGGGAAGCACTTCATCAAACAGTGCTCCGCTTAACCAGCTCAGTCCTTGCTCATTACGCCCTAGTGACAAAGCAAGTGCAGCGGTGATAATTAGCAGCAGTAGTCCCAGTGAAATCCACAGATAACGCGCCTGGCGCTCAGCCTGAACGTTATCGCCGATCCCCATGGAAGGCATACTGTAGGTGCGTAAACGTGGTAGTAGCCACAACAGGATCGGTGCGCCGATTAATGCGGTGATGGTTCCTGTTGAGATCTCCCGCCAGAAGCTCGCCAGCCAGATAACCACTTGGTCAGAAAGCCAGAGGATCAGCGCCCCAATCAACGGAGCAAGGAACAAACGCGGCAGCAGACGACGCGCACCGAGTATTTTTGCCAGCAGCGGAGCAAACAGGCCAATAAAACCGACAATCCCCACGGCACTCACCAACTGAGCGCTAAGAATAATGGCCAGGCTCAAGATAGCCAGACGGGTAATAGAGAGCGCCAGCCCTAAATTCCGGGCAACGCCATCATCCAGCCCCATTAAGGTTAACGGACGCAACAGCAGAAGCGTTAATACCAGCCCACCTAATAAGCGCGGCCACAGAGTTTGAACACTACTCCAGTCTTGCTGATTCAGCGATCCGGTACTCCACAGGAACATATTCTGGAGCTGGTCATAGTTAAAAATGGCCAGTAACTGATTAACGGCGCCGCAATACAGGCTGAGTACCAGCCCGGCAAGGATTAACGTTACCGGTGATAAACGTCGTCCCCAGGCAACACCGAAAACCACCACCCCCACCACAGCAGCACCAATCAAAGCCACATAAGGCTGGACAGCAATCGGCAGTGCCCAAAGGGTAGCAACCGTAATGCCCAGCTGTGCGCCACTGGCAACACCCAGTGTGGTTGGCTCGGCCAGCGGGTTGCGTAACACCTGCTGGAACAACACGCCTACCAGACCCAGCCCCGCCCCTACCAGCAGGGCAATCATCACCCGTGGCAGTAAGCTATAGTGAAACAGCATCTGATTGATTTCATCAGGGTCAGGCAGTTGCAGTGCACTAAGCCACTGATCCGAAGGCAGTAAAGCCTCCATATTGTGGAGCGTCAGCCCAAAGGCAGCGATAAATAGTCCCAGCAACAACAGGACGGGCAGAATAAAGCGATGTCTTATCATGCCTGGCCTCCGAGTGCATTATCCAGAACCCGGGTAAAATGCATTGCAGACAGCGTTGCCCCATACAGCCAGACGGCCGGAATCCGCTGGAAACGTCCCTCACGGATAAACGGCATGGCATGCCATAAGGGGGTCGAAGTGGCCTGCTGGATCATGGCAGTATTATTATGTTCAAGGCACAGCACATCTGCCCCTTTGATCTCTGCCAGCCGTTCAATACCGACAATGGCGGTCCCCCAGAAGTTGGTTTCACCCAGCCAGGCATTTTTTAACCCGAGCTGATCCATCACCTGCTGAAACAGACTGTTTTGCCCCACCACCAGCACATGACGATTATCAAGAAAGGCCATCAGCAGTAACGGGCGGCTGCCCCGGTTAGCAAAGCGAGGTTTCATACTGTCGATAAAAGCATCAAACTCGTTAAGATGACGCTGAGCAGCATGCTGCATGCCTAAGGCATCACCCAGCTCAGTGAGTGAACGGCGAGCCACATCGAGCGGTTTACCCGAAGCATCATTGAACGGAAATCCCAGTCCCGGGGCAATGCGCTTAATTTTCTCTTCTGCGGGACCATAGCCAGCAGAATAGACAATCAGCGACGGCTTTAACTGTGCCATAAACTCCAGGTTGGGTTCAGTACGCAGCCCAACATCAATCACTGAGTCTGGTAACTTCGGCTCATTGACCCAAATCTGATAATTCGGTCTGTCAGCCACCGCCATGGGCGTGATACCTAGCGCCATTAGCAGCTCTATGGGTAACCATTCCAGGGCGATAATTCGTTGAGTGTCAGGCAGAGCAGCCAGCGCTGGGGGCAAATTAAATAATACCGGGGAGAGCGCTAATGCCGCGAGTAACCGGCGACGCGTTAACAAGAATTCGGATGGATTATGCATTAGTAGACAAAACTCACCGGAGCGGCTCCCGCCGGATGCGGCAGAATACCCATTGGAATACCATAGATTTTAGCCAGTATATCGCTTTGCATTATCTCAGCGGGGGTGCCCGAAGCAATCATTTCACCGCCGCGCAGGGCGACAAGGTTATCGCAATAGCGGGCAGCCATATTGATATCATGCAACACGGCAATCACCGTCAGTCCACGCTGCTGGCTCAGTCGGTGAATTAATGCCAGCACATCAACCTGGTGAGCAATATCCAGTGCTGAAGTGGGTTCGTCCAGCAGCAAGCAGCGGCTATTTTGCGCCACCAGCATGGCAATCCATGCTCTCTGACGTTCTCCCCCTGACAGACTGTCTACCAGGCGGTTAGCAAAAGCGGTTAATCCCACCAGGTGGATAGCCTCTTCTACTCGTTCACGGTCATCGGAGCCAAAACGCCCCAGCGCACCATGCCAGGGATAGCGGCCAATCGCCACCAGTTCACGAACGGTCATCCCTTCAGCAGCGGGTAACTGCTGCGGTAAATAGGCCACCTGACGGGCAAACTCTTTACTGTTCCAGCTATCCAGCGGCTGGCTATTGAGCTGAATACTGCCTTCTGAAGCTTTCTGATGACGCCCGAGCATTTTTAACAGTGTCGACTTGCCGGAGCCATTATGACCAATCAGACCGGTGACTTTACCCGCAGGGAAAGTCATCGACAGCGGAGCCAGCAAGGTGCGACTCGGTACACGAAAAGTAACATTAGTCAGGCTAAATGTTGTCTCAGGCTGAGCCTGTGTATCCTGCATAGTAACCATCCGATTAAAGGGCAGGAAACCTGCCCATAGAGAATTTAGAAGCGGAAAGTTGCGGTTGCGACGGCCTGACGTTCAGCGCCCCAGTAACAGCCATAGGTCTGGAAACAGCTGGCAACGTATTCACGATTGAGCAGATTATTGATATTTAATGCAATGCTCGAATCATTCAGGCCAAAGCGGCCTAAGTCATACTTCACCACGGCATCCATCACCGCAGCGCTGCCGACTTTAAAGCTGTTCGCCGGGTCACCAAAACTGGAACCTATAAAGCGTCCGCCGGTTCCCAGAGTCAGGCCACTCAATGCACCGTTATGGAAGGTATAGTCACCCCATAATGAGGCCATATTTTTAGGAACTTGAGCCGGAGCATTACCTTTAAGATCGGTGTCTTTGGTATATTCGGCATCGGTCCAGGTGTAAGAGGCGGTCAGATTGATATTGAGGTTTAATGCCGCTTTCGCTTCTAACTCTGCACCACGAACACGGATCTCTCCCGCAGGGACTTGGTTGTTTGGATTCGTAGGATCGGTCATTAAGTTATTGGTTTTGGTCAGCTGGAACAGCGCGCCAGTCACCACAACCGCATAATCTTTAGGCGTATATTTTACCCCAGCTTCGTACTGCTCACCCCGGGAAGGTGCATAGGCCACACGTGGCTCACTGAAGAGGCTAAAGACGTTCGGCTCAAAGGACTGGCTGTAGCTGATATACGGGGTTATACCATTATCAAACAGATAGTTAACGCCGCCGCGCCAGCTAAACTTGCTGTCATTACGGGACACCGTGTCATTTACTGATCTGACGGTAGTCTCTTGTTTCAGCCAGTCATATCGACCACCCAGCGTCACTACCCACTTATCCCACTCAGCCTGATCCTGGATATAAATACCCGTCTGGTTAGTCTTATTTAATTGATAAGGAACGGCATCGCCAAAATCAACAGGATCGTGAGATGGGTTATTGATATCCAGTGGCGGAGCGCTACCAAACAGAGCATGAACGTCATTACGCATCCGCATATAATCCACACCGGTTAACAGGGTATGTTGAATATTGTCGGTGGCAAATTTGCTTTGTAGCTGAGTATCAACGCTAAAGTTCTGTAACCGCTCCACGCTGTTGGTGGTGCCGCGGTTGATATAACCGCCCGCTAATCCCAGACCATAGGCGTTCTTCTCTGACACTTTCATCTGAGAGAAGCGCAAGTTTTGACGCAAGGTAAAGGTATCGTTTAGCCCATGCTCTGCGTTATAGCCCACCATCTTCTGGTTACGGGAATAGGTATTATTCGAAGCACCTTCATTAAAACTTACCGGGAAACGCCCGCCATCCGGTAAAGGTTCTACCGTGCCTTCTTTCGGTAACCAGCCGTAGTAGCCGGTTTCTGGTTCATTCTGGAAATAGGATAACAGCGTCAAAAAGCTTTTGTCGTTAGGCTGCCAGGTAAACGCTGGGGCAATCGCATAGCGTTTCTGTTTGGCATAGTCTTGCTGTTCATTGTTGGAACGAGCAACACCAGTCAAGCGGTAAGAGTAAACGCCGTCATCATCGAGCACGTCGCTAAAATCAAACCCTGTCTGATAGAGATTATGACTCCCCATTTTAAACTGGATTTCATGTATCGGTTCTTTGCTCGGGCGTTTACTGACCATATTCACAATCCCACCAGGACTGCTGGTACCGTACAGTACTGAAGTCGGGCCACGCATTAACTCAACACGCTCCAGCATATAGGGATCGATAACGGCATCGTTATAAAAATCCCCCTTCAATTTCAAACCATCGAGATAGTTATTCTGGTTTGTACCAACAGGAGCAAATCCACGGACAATAACGTAGTCATAGGTATTGGATGCGCCACGAGAAGCGGTGCTCACGCCTGGGGTATATCCCAAGGCTTCTTTTACTGAATTAAACTGATGAGTTTGCATCTCTTCATTGGTCACCACCGAGATCGACTGAGGGGTTTTCTCAATCGGCGTATCTGTTTTAGTGGCGGTAGCCGTTCGTTTAGCGGCAATCGTTGGGCTTGGTCCCCATGCACTTTCAGCCGGACCTGCGGTGGCAGTGACAACGATATTGTCTTCTTTAGCAGGAGCTGGGGTTTGCGCCGCAACGCTGAACACGCTACTTCCTCCCACTGCCGTGGCGACAAACAAGGCTATCTTGCGCAAAGAAAGGTAACCAGGTGTACCTGGAATAAAACGAGCCATAGCAGTGTTCCTAATGAAAAGATAAATGATAAAGCAAAGGAGAATGATTCTTGCGAGACGCAGATAATAGACGATAAAAAACGTCTATGGCAAGCGCTTAACTGGACCTGTTACATCAAACCTTACCCCTGTTTTTATGGGGTTATGAGACTGTAAAATTTAAGATAAGTTGAGGTAATCAAGCCATTAAAAAGGGCGAGTCGTTTACCGAACTCGCCCCAGATACCAGCATTATTGGCGGTTAGTTGTTACCAAACATATCTTTAATCCAGCCTGCAACACCATCAGATTCAGGTTGTGCTGCTGGCGCCTGGGTTGGCGGTGCCTGCTGGGGCTGTGACTGCCCCTGACTGAATGGATTATTATCCACTTGCGGGCTTTGCTGACACAGAGCTTCCGGATTTTTGGTCCAGACCGGTAAGACACGATAACCCACAGTACTGCACTGGAAGTTACCCGCACTGTCGACACCCAAATCAACGATATTCTCAGGAACGGTTAAGTTCAGTGGGATCGGTGTCTGGTTAGCCAGATAGCGCTGGTACAACGACATCGCACCACTGGCACCATACAGCTTGGTCGGCTGGTTGTTATCACGCCCTACCCAAGTAATCGCCACCTCTTTGCCATCAATTCCGGCAAACCAGGTATCGACATTATTGTTGGTGGTACCGGTCTTGCCTGCCAGATGCAGATTAGGGTATTTGCCTCCCAGCACACGTCCGGTTCCCTTAGCAATAACCTGCTGCATGGTATACAGAGTCAAGTATGCCGCCTGCGGGGCTACCGCTTGTTCGGCTTGTGGGAAGCTCTGGTATAACACTTTACCGTCTTCAGCAATGACCGAGCGTACCGCTGACAAAGTGGCGCGATTCCCCCCACTACCAATGGTCTGGAATGCCTGAGCCACTTCAATCGGCGTCAGGTTAAGCGCACCCAGCAACATAGCCGGAACCGGATGAAGCTGATCTTTAGGTACGCCCAGTTGGGTCCAGGTCTCGGTTACCGCCGGTAAACCCAGCGACATCCCCAGATTAACCGTCGGTACGTTCATCGAGCGAGTTAAGGCATCGACCAGCATCACCTGACCGCTGAACTGGCGGTTATCGTTTTGCGGAGACCACACCTGGCCATTTGACATTGGAATCGACAGTGGCGCATCAGAAATCCAGGTATTGAGGCGATATCGGTCTGGCTGGCCCAGCGCGGTCAGATAAGTTGCTGGTTTCGCTAATGAACCAATAGAACGGCGTGCCTGGAGCGCACGGTTAAAGCCCGCATACTGAGGTTCCGCCCCGCCTACTAAGGCGCGCACTTCACCGCTCATACGGTCAACAATAACCATTGCCGCTTCGAGATCGTTGAGCTTACGAGACTCACGTAAGGCCGGTATTCCCTCGGTAACCGCTTTTTCTGCTGCATCCTGTGAAACCGAATCAAAGGTGGTAAAAATCTTCACCCCAGACAGATCGTTCACTTTATCGCCGAGTCTGGCCTGTAGCTCCTGACGCACCATCTGCATAAAAGCAGGCTGAGGCGAAATCACGCCTCCACGCGGCTGAACCCCTAACGGACGGGCACTCAGCATCTGATAGAGTTCCTGGTCGATAACCTGCTGTTCTTGCAGCAGACGTAACACGACATTACGACGCTCCAGCGCCAGTTTCGGATTTCGCCATGGATTATAAAGGGAAGCCCCTTTCACCATACCGACCAGCAGTGCCTGCTGATCCAGACTCAGCTCATCAACCGGGCGACCAAAATAGTACAGACTCGCCAGCGGGAAGCCACGGATCTGCTCATCACCACTCTGCCCCAGATAAACTTCGTTCAGATAGAGCTCAAGAATGCGGTCTTTGCTATAGCGGGCATCCATAATGATAGCCATATAGGCTTCATTTGCTTTACGCCACAGGGTACGCTGATTGGTTAAGAACAGGTTTTTCACCAGCTGTTGCGTCAAGGTGCTGCCACCCTGTACTGCGCGTCCGGCAGTCAGGTTCGCCACTAAAGCACGACCAATCGAATACAGGCTGATGCCGTCATGCTGATAGAAATGGCGATCTTCGGTAGCAATCAGCGTATCGACCAGTAAGTCCGGGAAGTTATCCCGTGCCACAAACAGCCGTTGTTCACCATTGGTTGAGGACAGCATGGTTATCAGGCGCGGATCAAGACGGAACAGACCAAAGCTCCGGTTGTTATCCATATTCTGGATGGATTCCAGGTGACCGGCGTCAAAATTCAAGCGGGCGCGGATCTGGCCTTCTTTTCCGTCAGGGAAATCAAAGGGGCGGCGGATCATTTCGATGGAGTTAGCCTGCACCGTAAACTCACCAGGGCGTGTCATACGCGTGACCTGACGATACTGAGTCGCTTCCAGCAGCTTGACCATTTCAGCTTTGCTGTAGGGCATATCAGGTTCAAGGTTGACCATTCGGCCATACACTGCCGCCGGTAACTGCCAGACTTTACCGTCAATGCGGCTACGAATTTGCTGATCGAGATAAACGCCATAGATAGCCATGCCCACCAAAAAGAGGACAAACAGCTTTAACAGAAGCTTGAGTAAGCGATGTTTTTTCGGCGGGCGACCGCCCTTAGCATTTTTTTTCTTTACCGGTGGCATCGCATCTTCATCTTCATAGTCATCATCATAATCGTCATCGCTGTAATCATCGTCCGAGAGCCGAGAGTGTTTGCCCTTCGTTTTCGCAAAATGCGTAGCTTTTCCTTTGCGACCAATTGGCTCGCGGTCATTCCCCGCCATTTTTTATCTCCACAAAATTTCAGGCGCAACGGCCTGATTGTCCACTTTCTCGTGATAAACGAAAGAAGAAATTTCTCAAAAATTACTGGTACTTTTTAGTACGTCGCGTAGGTATTGCCGAAGCCGGATCGTCCGGCCAGACATGTTTGGGGTACCGCCCTTTCATCTCTTTTTTGACCTCCAGATACGCCCCCTGCCAGAAAGCAGTGAGATCGCGAGTTATCTGAAGTGGACGCTGTGCCGGAGATAATAACTCAAGCACCAAAGGGACGCGTCCTTCAGCGATACATGGCGTTCGGGACTCGCCAAACATTTCCTGCATTCGTACCGCCAGTACAGGCGGGTTATCATCACTATAACGGATGGTAATTTGGCTGCCGGTTGGCACAGTGTAATGAGTTGGTAGCGCACTATCCAGCCGTTGACGCAGCGACCAGTCGAGTAAGTGGCCTAATGCTTTGCTTAAATCTATTTTTTTCAAGCCATTAAGAGAATTGATACTGTTCATTTCCGGCAATAGCCACTGCTCAAGATTTGCCAGTAACGTTTTATCATCCACCGCAGGCCATTTCCACTCAGGTAACCAGCGTGCGGCACAATTCAGACGCAGGCGAAGCTGTTCAGCAGCCGATGACCAGGTTAAACAATTCAGTCCATTGCTACGAATACCATTAAGAATAGCCTGTTGCATATCGGCTTCAGACGGTTTTTCCCGCTGCTGAACACTGATAATCAGTTTACCGATTTTGCGTCTTCGTAACGCTTTTAACGCGCCGTGCCCTTCGTGCCACTCAACGGAATTATCCGTTTCAACCAAGGTCGGACACTGCGCGATTAATGTCTCAAGTTCAATCGGCAGAGCCAGTAAAATACGGGCATCTGGTGAGGCATTACCTTGCAGTAATAAGGGAGCGATAAGCCACTCATAGCGCGTCAGGGCATCATCATCGTCTAACATAGCGCCCATGCCATTCGCTAACTGATAGCGTCCGCCGTTACCCCGACGACGAGCTATCCGGTCAGGAAAGGCTTGAGCCAGTAACGGCATCATCAAGGCAAGAGAGGCTTTTCCACCGCGGCTATTCAGTCGTTTAAGCAACTGACTGGCTCGCTGACGCACTGCGCTTGACGGGCTATCAAAAACCACGCGTAAATCCCCTCCGCCGCTAAAACGCGGGGGATCTTCAAGCAGGGCCACCAGCAAGGCAGCACTGGCTTGTTCAGCCGCTGTTTTCGCCGCCACCAGCATGCTGGCTAAACGTGGATCGCTGCCGATCTGCGCCATTTTCTGACCCGCAGCAGTCAGACGCAGTTTGTCATCAGTAGCACCAATTCGGTTTAAAACTTGCTGCGCCTGAGCCAGATTGACTGCCGGAGGCCTATCCAGCCAGTTGAGTTGAGTGATATCAATGCAACCCCACTGCAAAACATCCAGTTGCAGGCTGGATAAATCGCTATTGAGAATTTCCGGGCTGCTTTGGGCGCTCGCCCTCTCGGCTTGTTCAGCACTGATAAGATGCAGACAAATACCCGGCTCCAGACGTCCGGCACGCCCCGCACGCTGTGCCATTGAGGCCTGGCTGATACGCTGGGTGACCAGACGGGTGAGTCCGGTCATCGGGTCAAAGCGTACTGCCCGCTCCAGACCGCTGTCGACCACCAGGCGGATACCCTCAATCGTCAGACTGGTTTCCGCAATATTGGTCGCCAGCACCACTTTGCGCTTGCCAGCAGGCGCAGGAAGAATAGCCTGACGCTGCTCATTCAACGAGAGTGCACCATAGAGTGGGCACAACAGAACATCTTCTGCAACGCGTTCCGTTAACTGTTCCAGCACGCGTTTGATTTCAATGACCCCAGGCAAAAACAGCAGTAAAGAGCCAGATTCTTGCCGGAGCAAAGCCGATACCTCACTGGCCACTGCCTCATCAAAACGCTGATGCGTTGATAGCGGGCTATAGCGACGCTCCACCGAAAAGGTGCGTCCTTGTGAGATGATGACCGGCGCGGTCGGAAGCAGCTGCTGCAAACGACTATCGTCGAGCGTCGCAGACATAATCAATATTTTTAAATCGTCCCGCAGTCCGGCCTGCACATCCAGTAACAGCGCTAAAGCCAAATCAGCCTGCAGACTACGTTCATGGAATTCGTCGAGAATAACTAAGTCGATGCCAGTTAGCTCTGGATCTTGCTGGATCTGACGTGTGAGAATGCCTTCAGTCACCACTTCGAGCCGCGTCTGACTGCTGATACAGCTATCTGCTCGCATCCGATAACCGACTGTTTGTCCGGGCTTCTCACCTGACAAATCCGCCATCCGCTGGGCAACATTGCGGGCGGCAAGGCGGCGCGGTTCCAGTAATAATATGCGACCCTTGCCAGTACTTTGGGCGAGAATTTGCAGTGGCAGCCAGGTTGATTTTCCTGCACCTGTAGGAGCAATTAATAATACTTGCGGGGCAGAAGCGAGTGCGGCAAGTAGCTCAGGTAAAACAGTCGCAACCGGTAATGACGACACAAAGGGCTCCAGAGGTTAACATCGTAAGGGCTGTATTGTAGCATCAGTCCTCCCATAACCGAGAGATACCCATGGCCGAAACTCGCCGTCTGTTTTTTGCACTCGCGCTTCCCGACGAGATACAGTCCCAGATTATCTCCTGGCGCGCGACACATTTTCCGCTGTCGGCAGGTAAGCCGGTGGCTCAGGCTAACCTGCATCTGACACTCGCTTTTCTGGGGGATATCTCAGCCGACAAACAACGGGCACTGTGCCAGTTAGCCGGACGTATTCGGCAATCTGCATTTAATTTATGTCTGAATGATGCCGGACAATGGCTGCGTTCTGGCGTCATTTGGCTGGGACCGCGACAGGCTCCAAGAGGATTACTGCAGTTGGCGGATATGCTACGAGCCCAGGCAGCTCGCAGTGGCTGTTATCAGACACCGCTCCCGTTTCATCCTCATATCACGCTGTATCGCCAGGCCACGCAAGCCGTCGCCCTGCCAGCACCAGATTTTAGCTGGTCATTTCGTGCCACTGAGTTTGCCCTTTACTCTTCAAACTTCAAACAGGGGCGGACACAGTATCAAGTGCTGGAGAAATGGCCCTTCTCAGAGCAGTAAGCCGACGGCTATTGGGGAAATCATCAGGCTGATTTCCAACTATTTATTACGACATGCCAGCCAGTATTCTGGTGCTTGTTGTCAGCAATCTGGAAGCGAGAATGGAGTTTGTCCCACCACTACAGTCAGCGACGCTGATTCAGCGCTATAAGCGCTTTCTGGCCGATGTTACCACTCCACAAGGCGAAGTGATTACGCTGCATTGTGCGAACACAGGGGCAATGACGGGCTGTGCTACGCCCGGCGATACCGTCTGGTATTCCACCTCAGATAATCTGAAGCGTAAGTATCCCAATAGCTGGGAGTTAACCGAAACCCAGCAACAGGAAACGATCTGCGTGAATACGCTGCGGGCTAATCAGCTGGTCAAGGAGCGGCTGCTCACGGCTCCACCGGCATCTTTAGCGGGTTACAGTCAGTGTCGCAGTGAAGTGAAATACGGTAGCGAAGACAGCCGTATCGATTTTATGCTAAGTGCACCCGATAAAGTGAACTGCTATATCGAAGTCAAATCCGTGACGTTATCTGAGCAAGGGAAAGGTTTTTTTCCTGATGCAGTGAGTTTACGTGGACAAAAGCATTTAAGAGAGTTAATTAATGTCGTTAAACAGGGAGAGCGTGCAGTGATGTTGTTTGCGGTGTTGCACTCAGCTATCACCAGTGTTTCACCGGCGCGTCATATTGATGCAAAATACGCGCAGTTGTTAACAGAAGCCCAACAGTGTGGCGTTGAAATTATCGCGCTAAAAGCTGAACTTTCTGCCACACATATGACTCTAACTACGCCGTTACCTGTCTATTTAACGTAATGTTTTATAATGAATAGAGAGCGTGACACTTTATTTATGGTTGTTTTTGCAGATACGCGTTTCTTCACATGATTGTCAATAGATAGGGTTATATAATTGCCATCGTGAAGCGGTTCTGCTATTTATAGCGGCCTGATTTTACCCCGACAGGGGATCGATAAGTGCGTGTCAAGGAGAAAAAACATGCAAGAAGGGCAAAAGCGTAAGACATCGTCCCTGAGTATTCTCGCCATCGCTGGGGTGGAGCCATACCAAGAGAAGCCGGGTGAAGAGTATATGAACGAAGCCCAGCTGTCGCACTTCAAACGTATTCTTGAAGCATGGCGTTCTCAGCTCATGGACGAGGTTAACCGTACTGTTTCGCATATGCAGGATGAAGCTGCTAACTTCCCGGACCCGGTAGACCGTGCAGCCCAGGAAGAAGAGTTCAGCCTCGAATTACGTAACCGTGACCGCGAACGTAAATTGATCAAGAAAATTGAAAAGACGCTGAAAAAAGCAGAAGACGAAGATTACGGCTACTGCGAATCTTGTGGCGTTGAAATCGGTATTCGTCGTCTTGAAGCACGTCCAACAGCTGATTTGTGTATCGACTGTAAAACGCTGGCTGAAATCCGTGAAAAACAGATGGCTGGCTAATAATCTGCATCAAAGAGTAAGGATGAGTTATCTCATCCTTACTCTTCCATATCATTGATAAACGATAAATGACCAGAGAAAGTCTGGTTGGCCACAACCCCAAGGATGCCGTTGCCATCCTCCCATATCATTATCCTGAACATGCCCACTCAAGATTATATCGGTCGCTTCGCTCCCTCACCTTCTGGCGCTTTACATTTTGGCTCACTGGTGGCGGCTCTTGGCAGTTATCTCCAGGCGCGTTCCCGGCAGGGCCGCTGGCTGGTCCGTATCGAAGATATTGATCCCCCGCGTGAGATACCCGGTGCTGCGGCTATCATTTTGCAGCAGTTGGAACACTACGGCTTATACTGGGATGGTAGCGTATTATGGCAGTCACAGCGCCATGAAGCCTATCGTGCAGCGCTGGAAACTTTGCGTATGGCTGGTCTGAGTTATTACTGTACCTGCACGCGTAGTCGAGTACAGCAGCTGGGGGGAGTCTATGATGGATATTGTCGCAAACGTCACAATGGCCCCGAGAATGCTGCGGTACGCTTTCTCCAGCAGCATCCAGTAATACAGTTTACTGACCAGTTATCTGGCACACTCTGTGCGGATACCGCCCTGGCCCAGGAGGATTTTATTATTCACCGCCGGGATGGTTTATTTGCTTATAACCTCGCCGTAGTGGTAGACGATAATCATCAGGGAATTACTGAAATTGTCCGTGGTGCTGATTTAATTGAACCAACGGTAAGACAGATTTCGTTATACCAGCAATTTGGCTGGAAAACGCCCTCTTATATTCATTTACCGCTGGCGCTGAATTTACAGGGCGAAAAACTGTCGAAGCAAAATCACGCCCCGGCTTTATCGTCAAATGACCCTCGCCCAGTCATTATTGAAGCATTACGCTTTTTAAATCAAGTTGTTGAAGATAACTGGGCAGACTTATCTCTGGAAAAACTGCTGCTAAACGCCGTCGATAACTGGTCACTATTACGCGTTCCAGTGAATACTTGATTCTCAAATGCTCAACACCAGGCTATTATTAGCCGCTGTTTTTTTTGTACCCATGATTGACACTACCGAGGTGGACTATTTTTACCCGAGTCGCTAATTTTTGCCGCAAGGTGCTTAACCGCGATAATGATAATATCGTGGCCGAGGAGAGCGAATCTCTCCCGCACATCACGGTTATTCCGCGTGACAAGCACGCTATTTCTCGCAAAGATATCAGTGAAAACGCCCTCAAGGTGCTCTATCGCTTGAATAAATCGGGATATGAAGCCTATCTGGTCGGTGGCGGTGTCCGCGATCTTCTGTTGGGTACAAAACCTAAAGATTTCGATGTGACCACCAACGCCACACCAGAGCAGGTGCGTAAACTGTTCCGTAACTGTCGCCTTGTTGGCCGCCGCTTCCGTCTGGCTCATATTATGTTTGGGCCAGAAATTATCGAAGTCGCGACTTTCCGCGGTCACCATGAAGAGCAGCCTTCTGAAGACAGGCAAATATCTCAACGTGGCGAAAACGGTATGCTATTGCGCGATAATATCTTCGGTTCGATTGAAGAAGATGCCCAGCGCCGTGACTTCACCATTAATAGCCTGTACTACAGCGTTGCTGATTTCACCGTACGTGATTATGTTGGCGGCCTGTCCGATCTTAATCAGGGCATTATTCGTCTGATTGGTACGCCAGAAACACGCTATCGTGAAGATCCGGTGCGGATGTTGCGTGCAGTGCGTTTTGCAGCCAAGTTAAATATGACGATAAGCCCGGAGACTGCAGAGCCTATCGCCAGTCTCGCGACGCTGCTTAATGATGTGCCCCCGGCGCGTCTGTATGAAGAGTCGCTTAAGCTGCTGCAAGCCGGTCATGGTTATCCGACCTACTTGTTGCTGCGCCAGTATCATCTGTTCCAGCCTATGTTCCCGATGATTACGCGTAATTTCACTGAGCAAAACGACAGCTCAATGGAACATATGATTGAGCTGGTACTGAAGAATACCGATAACCGTATTCAGAATGATATGCGCGTTAATCCGGCATTTCTGTTCGCAGCCATGCTCTGGTATCCGCAGCTGGAGATGGCACAAAAAATCACCCAGGAAAGCGGGCTTGCCTATTATGACGCTTTCGCGATGGCAATGAATGATGTGCTGGATGAAGCCTGTCGCGCACTGGCTATTCCTAAACGTATTACGACACTGGTTCGTGATATTTGGGGACTGCAATTGCGTCTGTCACGTCGTCAGGGTAAACGCGCCTGGAAACTGATGGAGCATCCTAAGTTCCGCGCGGCTTATGATTTACTGGCCTTACGCGCTGAAGTGGAAAATAACCAGGAACTGTTACGCCTGACCAAATGGTGGGGAGAGTTCCAGGTTGCTACGCCAACGCTGCAGAAAGATATGCTGCTGAATCTTGGTGATGAGCCTGCGGTGCGCCGTCGTCATCGTCGCCCACGTAAGCATGCCCCGCGCGGCCAGGCATGACCCTCGCGTATATCGCTCTTGGCAGTAATCAGGCTTCCCCGCTGGAACAGGTATCTTCAGCACTGGAAGCGATTGCTGCCATTGCAGATAGCCACGTTGTGGCTATCTCTTCGTTTTACCGTACCCCACCTTTAGGCCCTCCCGATCAGCCCGACTATCTGAATGCTGCTGTCGCTCTGGAAACCACGTTGTCAGCCGACGAGCTACTCAGCCAGACTCAACGTATTGAGCTGGAGCACGGTCGAGTGCGTAAAGAGGAACGCTGGGGACCACGGACTTTAGATCTCGATATTATGCTGTTTGGTCACGAAGTCATGGCGACTTCACGCCTGACAGTACCCCACTATGACATGAAGAATCGGGCGTTTATGCTGCTGCCATTGCTGGAGATTGCGCCTGAATGTCGTTTCCCTGATGGACAAACGGTACGGGATACTCTGGCAGCACTTTCCCAGGAGGGGATCACTGCCTGGTGATCAGTATGTTGGTCCATTTGTCCGCTCTTTTCTCTGGAGAAGATGATGAAATCCACCACAATCTCGACACTGCGTCAGCTAAAGCAAGACAAGAAAAAATTCGCCACGCTGACGGCTTACGACTTTAGTTTCGCTAAATTATTTGCTGACGAAGGTATTAACGTTGTTCTGGTTGGTGATTCCCTGGGGATGACCATTCAAGGACATGACTCCACCTTACCCGTCACCGTGGAAGATATTGCCTACCATACCCGTGCCGTTCGCCGGGGTATGCCCAATGGACTGGTCATCGCTGACCTGCCTTTTATGTCCTATGCCACGCCTGAGCAAACCTTTATTAACGCAGCCACGCTGATGCGTGATGGCGCGAATATGGTGAAGATAGAGGGTGGACGCTGGCTTGCTGATACCGTCCGTCAGTTAACCGAACGGGCAGTACCTGTCTGCGGGCATCTCGGTCTGACCCCTCAATCAGTGAATATTTTTGGTGGCTATAAAATCCAGGGGCGGGATGCTGATGCAGCCCAGGCCATAATGGATGATGCTATGGCTCTCGAAGCGGCAGGTGCGCAGCTGCTGGTATTAGAATGTGTCCCCGTTAAACTGGCTCAGCGTATTACTGAAGCCTTACTGATCCCGGTGATTGGTATTGGTGCGGGTAATATGACCGATGGTCAGATCCTCGTGATGCAGGACGCTTTTGGTATTACTGGCGGCCATATTCCTAAATTTGCTAAAAACTTTCTAGCCCAAACCGGCGATGTCCGTGCTGCGGTTCGCCAGTACATTAGCGAAGTTGAGTCCGGTCAGTATCCGGGTGATGAACACAGTTTCCAGTAACAGGAGAACGGTTATGTTAATCATTGAAACATTACCGCTGCTACGCCAGCAGATCCGCCGTTTCCGTCAGGAAGGCAAGCGTATCGCCCTGGTGCCAACCATGGGTAACTTACACGAAGGTCATCTGACGCTGGTTGAACAGGCCAAAGCCAGTGCTGATGTGGTGATAGTGAGTATCTTCGTCAATCCGATGCAGTTTGAACGTCAGGATGATTTAGCGCGTTATCCACGCACCTTGCAAGACGACTGCGAAAAGCTGAATCGCAAAAAAGTGAATTTAGTTTTTACTCCGGCACCGGCTGATATCTATCCTCAGGGACTGGATACCCAGACGACGGTTGACGTGCCAGGCATCTCAACCATTCTTGAAGGTGAGAGCCGTCCGGGTCATTTCCGCGGCGTGTCGACGATTGTCAGTAAACTATTCAACCTGGTGCAACCCGATGTCGCCTGTTTTGGTGAGAAGGATTACCAGCAGCTGGCACTGATCCGCAAGATGGTGGCGGATATGGGTTATGACATCGAGATTATTGGCGTACCAACCGTCAGAGCCAAAGATGGACTGGCGCTCAGTTCGCGTAATGGTTATCTGACAGCTGATGAGCGTAAAGTGGCTCCGGCCCTCAATCAGGCGATCAGTACTCTGGCACAAGGCCTGCTGGACGGACAACGTGACCTTGAGTCTATGGTGCAGCAAGCGAACCAAATACTTGAGCAGAAAGGCTTGCGCCCTGATGCGCTGGATATTCGTGATGCCGATACTTTGCAGCCCCTGACTGAAACCAGTAAACAAGCGGTTATCTTAGCCGCGGCCTGGCTGGGTAAAGCACGTTTGATTGATAATCAAGTGGTTAATTTAGCCCCGTAGACAACATGATAAAAACGGGCAATACTGCGTCCATTCATTGATGATACCGACAAAGTCGGTTGAAAAGGATGACAAATCATGGGCGTTAATCGCTCAGAAGTCATCAACCCAAAAGGTTTAGTTATGATCCGCACCATGCTGCAAGGTAAGTTACACCGTGTCAAAGTGACCCTGGCCGATCTCCATTACGAAGGTTCCTGCGCAATAGATCAGGACTTTCTCGAGGCAGCCGGAATTCTGGAATACGAAGCGATTGATATCTATAACGTCACTAACGGTAAGCGTTTTTCGACCTACGCTATCGCCGGTGAACGAGGTTCAAAAATCATTTCTGTTAATGGTGCTGCAGCGCACTGTGCAGCGGTGGACGATATTTTAATCATCGCCAGCTATGTCACGATGCCGGATGAACAGGCTCGTACCTGGCAGCCTAAAGTGGCCTATTTTGACGGCGCCAATGAAATGAAACGTCTTGCCAAAGCGGTTCCGGTACAAGTTGCCTGAGGCCCTTCCCCGTCTCTATTTCAGGCGGGGAAATCACTTTTCCTGAGTCACTGATATTCGCGTTCGATCAGCACAAAAGGCGGATTTTTTTGCTGCTGATGCCATAGACTGGTCACTTCCTCGCCCCCCGCCGTCACGATAGACTCACGAAAGTTTTTACTGGATAGCGAAGCACGATATTCGCTCATCGCGCACAGCAATGACAAAGTGGCACCAGAAATCACTTCACAGAAATCATGTTTATTACTGAGTAATGCTGCAGCACGATAAGGCGCTTCCCCGGTAATATCGGTAAGAAAAATAACCCCGTCACCCGAATCACAGGCATGAAGCGCATCACACATCATCCGCCCCAGCATATTGGTACTCAGTCCTTTTTCAAAGTTCACCGTACAGCACTGAGTTTGCGGCCCCAGTTGTTTTTCAAGTGCATCCAGCATGTCTCGAGCATAAGAGTCATGTCCGGCTATAATCCAGCCTAGCATAAAGGTCGTCCATGGTGAGTAAGCCATATTATCTGCTCTGTCCTCCTGCCAGCAGGAGGACAGAGCAAGGGTATCAGGTACGTAATCCAGCCCCGCGTTCAATCAAGTACCAGCACAGCAAATAAAAACCAACGATAAAGCTAATCAGTACCCCGACGGTGGTTATCAGCGAGACGTCTGCTATCCCCAGGAAGCCAAAACGGAAACCGCTTATCATATACACGATAGGGTTTAGCTGTGACATCGCCTGCCAGAATGGCGGTAACAGCGTCAGGGAATAGAACACGCCGCCCAGATAGGTCAGAGGAGTTAAGACAAAAGTAGGGATCAGGCTGATATCGTCGAACGATTTCGCAAATACCGCATTCAATAAGCCCGCCAGAGAAAACAGTATCGCTGTTAATACCAGTGTCAGGGCGATAAACAGCCAGGAGTGTACCTGGAAGGGAACAAAAAAGAGTGATACCACGGTGACCAGCACGCCAACACACAGGCCACGCGCAACTCCACCGCCAACATAACCGGCAATGATGATATGAGTCGGCACCGGAGCCACCAGCAACTCTTCAATATTATGCTGGAATTTGGCACTGTAGAACGACGACGCCACGTTAGCATAAGCGTTAGTAATTACCGACATCATGATAAGGCCGGGGACGATAAACTGCATATAGCTAAAGCCATGCATTTCACCAATACGGGAACCTATCAGATTACCAAAAATCACAAAATACAATGACATCGTAATCACAGGCGGTACCAGGGTTTGTATCCAGATACGGGCAAAACGATGGATTTCTTTGACCCAGATACTTTTCAGAGCGACCCAATACAAATGCATCATGACCGCTCTCCATTGACCAGAGTCACAAACAATTCTTCAAGGCGGTTAGCCCTGTTACGCATACTTAGCACCTGTACTCCTTGTGCACTGAGTTGACTGAACACGCTATTGATCCCCTGCTCACGCAGGACTTCGACTTCCAGAGTGGAGGTATCGACCAGACTGTAGCGATAGCCCTCCAGTACCGGTAGTGGACTTTTTGGCGCTAAATCGAGGATAAATGTCTCGGACTCTAATTTCGCCAGCAGAGACTTCATCGAGGTATTTTCTACCAGCGAACCGTGCTGAATAATGCCGATATTACGACACAGCATTTCAGCTTCTTCGAGATAGTGGGTGGTGAGAATAATGGTGGTGCCTTTATCGTTAAGATCTTTCAGAAAGCCCCACATCGAACGGCGAAGTTCAATATCGACGCCAGCGGTAGGTTCATCGAGAATAAGCAACTTTGGCTCATGCATTAAGGCACGCGCTATCATTAAACGGCGTTTCATCCCGCCCGATAACATACGTGCACGTTCATTGCGTTTTTCCCACAGATCGAGCTGTTTTAAATACTTTTCGCTGCGTTTAATCGCTTCTGGACGTTCTACACCATAATAGCCAGCCTGGTGGACCACTATCTGTTGTACGGTCTCAAACGGGTTAAAGTTGAACTCCTGGGGAACCAGTCCAAGCTGACGCTTAGCATTGACCACATCTTTTTGTAGGTCATAGCCAAAAACGCGTACATTCCCGGAGGTTTTATTAACCAGTGAACTGATGATACCGATAGTCGTTGATTTACCGGCACCATTAGGGCCCAGTAAGGCATAAAAATCTCCGGCTTCCACACGCAAATCAATGCCGCGTAAAGCCTGGACACCGCCAGGGTAGGTTTTGGTTAACTGTTCCAGTTCCAATGCAATTGTCATGGGTATTCACTTACCTTTTCGCTACTGTACAAAATAATTTTCGCTACCGGGAAGATATCCAGTCAGGTCAGGGTTCCTGTAGCTTTAAGTATGACGTGTATAATAATTTAAGTTGCCCTATATTAGCTGAACGCAATCATCCAGTTACAGGCAGTTCACTTTTTATGACCGATATCGATACGATAATCCGTAACAATGCACAATGGTCTTCTTTGATAGTTGATGAAGATCCTGGTTTTTTTGAACGACTCGCACAAACCCAAAAACCCCGTTTTTTGTGGATTGGCTGTTCTGATAGTCGCGTACCAGCGGAGCGTCTCACAGGGCTTGAACCGGGTGAACTTTTTGTCCATCGCAATGTAGCTAACCTGGTTGTTCATACTGACTTGAACTGTTTATCGGTGGTTCAGTACGCAGTGGATGTACTTGAAGTCGAACATATTATTATCTGCGGCCACTACGGCTGTGGTGGTGTTCAGGCTGCGGTGGATAATCCTGAACTCGGCCTTATCGATAACTGGTTGCTGCACATTCGTGATTTGTGGTTTAAGCATAGTTCGCTGCTGGGGCAATTGCCGTCAGAAGAACGAATGGATGCTCTGTGTGAACTCAATGTGATGGAACAAGTCTACAATATTGGCCACTCAACTATCATGCAATCAGCCTGGAAACGCGGCCAGAAGGTCACCGTTCATGGCTGGGTTTATGGTATCCACGACGGACGCTTACGGGATCTGGAAGTCACGTCAACCAGCCGTGCGTCACTGGAACAAGGCTATCGCTGTGCCATTGCAAATCTTAAGCAGGCCAATCGCGGTCATCGCGAGTTAGCATCTTCTCAATAAATTCAACAAATGTAGTTAGCGATAACGGCCTTTAAAGAGATTTCGATTTGCCTGTAGGCGACAAGTTCAGGCCATCGATGAGCATAGATAACTATGTGATTCGATGGCCTGGACGCAGGCAACACCCAGGCTACTTGAAGTATGACGGGTATATATCAGGCCCTGTTACTGAGAGTCTCTACTCGTCCAGCATAACCACTTTGCCAACATAAGGCAGATGGCGATAGCGCTGAGCGTAGTCAATTCCATAACCGACAACAAACTCGTCGGGAATAGAAAAACCGACGAACTCAACCGGCACCTGGACTTCACGACGAGTCGGTTTATCGAGCAGAGTACAGATAGCCAGTGATTTAGGCCCACGCAGGCTGAGAATTTCACGCACTTTACTCAGGGTATTACCGGAGTCGATAATATCTTCGACAATCAGCACATCTTTACCGCGAATATCTTCATCAAGATCTTTCAGGATTTTAACATCACGTGTCGTGGACATACCGCTGCCGTAGCTAGAAGCAGTCATAAAATCGACTTCGTGAGGAACCTCTACCTGGCGACACAAGTCGGCCATAAACATAAATGACCCACGCAGTAACCCCACCAGCACCATATCACTGCCGCTATCGCGATAATGTTCGGTAATCTGACGACCCAATTCCGCAATACGGTCTTTAAGTTCCGTTTCCGAGATCATGACTTCGACTGTATGTTTCATAAATGCAACCAATTGATTTTAAGATAAAAAAAATTCAGCAGATCAAGATAATCTCTGCATCAAATATTAAGGCCGGAAGTATACCAGTAATTCCCAATCACATCTGCAACCAGGGCGGCTTCCCTTCTGGGAAGTGAAACAATATCTTGTGATAACTCCCTATAAATACTACGGAGTTTAAGAATGGGAAACCTGTAAGAAAATATTTTATCCCAGGATAAATCGATATGAAGTTATCACTCCGCCCGGATAAAAAACAGCCTGCTCCTTACTTAAATTATTCCTGAGAATTATCGTTCTATTTATTTGAATAAGATAAGCAAATAGTTCTGATTTCATTCAATGGGCACCCTCGGTATTATTTATCACATCAGGCCGACAACGCCGCTTAATGAATAATGAAACACAAGGAATATGACCATGAAAACCATCAAAACTTTTGTTGCAGTTACCGTTCTTTCTCTGATGTCTATGGGTGCCTTTGCCCAAAGCATCAGCGTGACCGGCTCTACCCTGGACGCAGCGGAAGCAAAAATTGCCGCCAAGGCTGCTGAGCAAGGTGCCAGCTACTCGATTACCAGCGCCATCGTGAATGACCGCGTACATATGACTGCAAAGCTCGATAAATAAGCCGAGTTGTAGCAAGCGCCAGTGAGAAGACTCACCGGCAAACAAAAAAACCTCATCATGAGGTTTTTTTCGTTTCTGAATTCCTGCCATGGCTATGACTTTGACTCCCTACCTACACCGCTCTCTGAAAGAAAGTGCTCCAGAGCATCGATAAACACCCTGACTTTCAAGGGAACCAGCCGGGAAGTGGGATAAACCGCCCAGATACTTAACGTTTCTGACTCCGCGTCCTCTAATACAACCTCCTTGACCACCCCAGTCTCAAGAAAGGGATCGACGTACCATCGGGAAAGATTAGCGATACCCAGACCGCCCACGCAGGCTTCAAATATGGCTTCTATCGAGCTGGCAGAAAAACGCCCGGACACTTTCTGCCGAATACTCTTATCTCCAGACAAGAAAGACCAGTGTGAGGTGCCGATATTGACCAGGCAGCTATGGGATAACAGGTCAGTAAGCGACTTGGGTGAACCATAAGCGTTCAGATAAGAGGGTGCCGCAAAAAGTACCCGTGGGTTATTCGCCAGCCGCCTGGCGACCAGGCGATTATCCCGCAGAGGCGCGATACGTATTGCAACATCAATACCTTTATCAACGATATCCAGCTGTTCATCTGTGCTAATCAAGTCGACACGCAGTAAAGGGTGTTGCAGCATAAACGCAGACAACATCGGAGCCACCACTTTCCGGCTAAATGCTGCTGATGCGGTTATTCGTAGATGTCCCGTGAGCGCGCTTCCCTGTGGGCGAAGGTCGGCCAGAGCATTGGCTTGCCCTTCCAGCAAAGCCACGGCATGAGGATAAAACATCTCACCGTCACTGGTAGGCGAGAGCGACCGCGTGGTGCGATGCACCAGCCTGACACCGAGCTCCATTTCAAGATTGTTCAAGCTTCTGGATGCCGCCATTGAGCTAAGTGAAAGCCGCCTGGCCGCTCCCGCCAGACTCCCCACCTGGACTGCTTCAACAAAGACTTCGATATCCTCAAACTTCATTATCTCGTTTTCCGTTATATTGCCGTAACAATTTTCACATCTACACTATTTTTCGTGATAGCGCCATAGTTGACCTCAAGTCGCGCCCCCCATAGTTTCAACGTCTGAGACTTGTGGCAGGAGGCCTGAGGAAGAATCATGGGTAACACCACTGTGCTTGAAAAAGAGTTAGCCGACTCACCAAAGTTAACGACCAGCCTGACCTTTGCCATGGCGACATCCGCTGGCTTAGCGGTTGCCAATATCTACTACAACCAGCCGATGCTGGGAATTCTCGAGCAAGAGCTGCCTGGTTCCCTGACCGCACTGGTACCGACCGCCACACAGCTCGGATATGCAATCGGCTTATTCGCACTGGTTCCTTTGGGCGATCTTATCGAGCGCCGCTGCCTCATTATCACTCAGTTCACCATACTGGCGGTCATGCTGATAGCAGCAGCCCTGGCTCCTTCGGCTGCGGTATTACTCATCGCATCATTCTTCTTAGGTATGGCAGCGACCGTTGCCCAGCAGATAGTGCCGTTTGCAGCCCAACTCGCTGAGCCAAGTCGCAGGGGCGCTGTCGTGGGGACGGTGATGTCAGGAGTGCTCTGTGGCATTTTGCTCAGTCGCACCCTGTCAGGATTTGTCGCCACGCATTATGGCTGGAGGGCAATGTTCTGGCTTGGCGTTCCCCTGGCGGTGGTTGCAGGTGGCCTGATGGCCTTTTCATTACCTCGTAGTAAACCATCACTAAAAATCTCATATTTCCGACTGATGGGTTCGATTATTCATCTGTGGCGCGAATTTCGTGAGCTGCGTATTGCGGCCCTGACTCAAGCATTATTATTTGGCGCCTTCACTGCTTTCTGGACCGTGCTGGCCCTGCGCCTGGAAGACCCAATGTTCGGGTTAAATGCTCAAGCTGCTGGTCTGTTTGGTGTTGTCGGGGCGACAGGGATCCTGGCTGCGCCTTTTGCCGGTCGTATCGCAGATAGTCATGGCCCCTATAAAGTCATCTTCGCCGGTACGCTATTGACGCTGGTATCCTGGGTGTTATTCGGTATCTGGACATCCGTTATTGGCCTGGTGGTGGGGTGTATCCTGCTCGACTTTGCGGTGCAAAGTGTATTGGTCTCAAATCAGCATATTGTCTATACGCTTAAACCCGAGGCCCGTTCACGACTGAATACTGTTTTTATGGGATCAATGTTTCTTGGTGGTGCCGGGGGTTCAGCCGCTGCCACTCTGATGTGGGATTGGGAAGGCTGGGCTGGAGTCTCCGTTCTTGGCTGTATGCTGGCCATCCTGGCTTGTATCGTGCAAGGGTTCGCTGCTCCACGCCGCCGTTCAAGCCTCCACTAATTCAGATTCGGAGAGATAGGAGAAAAGGGAGAAAGTGCGCAGCCTTACTTTTGCACTCACTCCCTTAAATAAACGCGGTTAAGCGACGCTAAAGCCCACCATCATGCCCGTATCTTCGTGTTCCAGCAGATGACAGTGAGCCATATAGGCGTGTTCTGGTGCAGCGTTATGATCAAAACGCACCAGCACCTCGCTTATCGCCCCTTCCACTTTGACGGTATCTTTCCAGCCCTGGCGATGTGCAGCAACCGGTTTACCATTCTCCGTCAAAATACGGAACTGAGTGCCATGAATATGGAACGGATGCAGCATCATATCGCCGACACCGGAAATAACCCATTTCTCAAGCTGGCCCTTCGGCGCGGTGAAGGCCGCAGTATTCATTTCAAAAGGCTTACCGTTGATACTATTGGCATTGTGGAAATCAAAGGCTGGCTTGTTGTTGCCACCGGCCATTTTCCCATGCTGCATATGTCCCATTGAGCCGCTGCTGCTATTTTCCTTAGCGCCATGCCCCATCGCCGAATGATCCATAGAACCATGTCCCATATTGCCATGATCCATACCCGCCATGGCCTGCATACCATATTTTTTCATCAACGCCTGCATTCCAAGCATATCAAGCTTAGGATCCATCATCAGATGGAAATGGCGTTCCGTCAGTCCGTCCGCTACGGGTATAGCAGGAACCTCCACCAGCTTGTCGGGCAACTCGCCGGAACCATGAAGCGTTAATGGCTGTATACGGACCACTGGAACCGCGTTATCAAAGGGTGCGACTGTCATACCGATTTGTTGAACGGGTAAGGTAACAATATCAAAAGGCTGGCCATCGGAAGTATCCACCAGCACTTCAAAACGCTCCCCCATCAATAGTTCCAGCTCGTTGAGTTTCACTGGTTCCGCCAGAAATCCACCATCGCTGGCGACAACATATAGCGGGCGATTATCACTGGTGGCGATTTTTAACGAACGGGCATTACAGCCATTTAACAGGCGTAGACGTAACCAGCCACGCGGATTGGCATGTTGCGGATAAACAGCGCCATTGCACAATAAGGTATCGCCAAACCAGCCAACGGCCGCTGTCATAACGTCCAGCTGGTAATCAATTTGTCCCTGAGGAGTAAAACGTTTATCCTGGATTATCAGCGGAATATCATCAATGCCCCACTGGGAAGGAAGACGGAGCATATCGCTTTCAGGATCCTCAATCAGCACCAGGCCTGACAGGCCCATCGCCACCTGGCGTCCGGTTTGTCCGTGCTGATGGGGATGAAACCAGCAGGTCGCGGCCCGCTGTTGTGGCGTAAAGGTCACGCTCCGGGTACCCCCAGCGCGAATGATGCCCTGGGGTCCACCATCAACCTCACCTGGAACTTCAAGACCGTGCCAGTGAACGGTCGTCTCTTCTGGCAGGTTATTCATAATATCAACGGTGACGGTTTTACCTTGACGCAGCTTCAATGCCGGCCCCAGCAACGATCCGTTATAGCCATAAGTGGTCGCGAGTTTATCAGCGAACTGAGTCGTTCCGGAATTGATGTTCAAACGGATATGACTTTTAACATCAGCGGTGAGCAATGCAGGGACTGGCAATGCAGGACGTGTCGCCGCCAGAGCAGTACGGCTCCAGAGCGGCAGCGCACTAAAAGCCCCAAGGGCAGCAGAATATTTAATAAAATCACGACGATGCACATTCAACTCCTTATGTCAGTAAAGAGAAAGACGATGATATACCCTAAATAATTCGAGTGGCTTGTAGGCGCAAAGAGAAGGCAGTCGATGAGCATAGATAGGCTATGTGATTCGGCTGCCTGAACGCCAGCAACGCCCAAGTAATTTGAAGTATGACGGGTATAAACCGAATAATAAATATCGTCTCGCCTGGTTTAACTGTGTTAACGTTTATTATCTGATATGAGATGGTGGGTGTGATGAACATCAGAGTAAAGACATTATTACTGGGTGCGTTGCTGAGTTACTCTGCCAGCAGCATGGCACTGAGTGAATCCGAAGCTGAAGACCTGGCTGATTTAACGGCTGTTTTTGTCTTTTTGAAAAATGATTGTGGCTACCAAAGCCTACCCAATGAGCAGATACGGCGTGCGCTGGTATTCTTTGCTCAGCAGAATAAATGGGATCTGAGTAATTACGATCTGGTGAATATGAAAGCGCTGGGTGAAGAGAGTTACAACGATCTGAGTGGAATAAAAATTCCCACTGATAAAAAATGTAAAGCGCTGGCTCAAGACTCTCTCAATCTTCTGGCTTACGTGAAATAACTCTCCCTCCTGCTGTTTTCCTGTTGAAACAATGACCGTGCATCCCAGCCCATTGTTAGCTATGATATTTTGCTTTCTTTTCAATAGGGTTAATAGAGGAGTCAGCGATGACCCAGAAATCAGTGTGGCAGGAAACGCTGCATGATAAGTTTGGCCAATACTTTGCCATCGACAATGTGCTCTATCATGAAAAGACCGATCATCAGGATCTGATTATTTTTGAGAATGAGGCTTTTGGTCGCGTTATGGCGCTGGATGGTGTAGTACAAACCACTGAGCGTGACGAGTTTATCTATCACGAAATGATGGCTCACGTTCCTCTGTTTGCCCACGGTCAGGCAAAGCATGTTTTGATAATCGGTGGTGGTGACGGTGGGATGCTGCGCGAAGTAGCGCGTCATAAAAGCGTAGAAACCATCACGATGGTAGAGATTGATGCAGGAGTGGTCTCTTTTTGTCGCCAGTATCTGCCCAATCACAGTGCCGGAAGCTACGACGATCCGCGTTTTAAGCTGGTTATTGATGACGGTGTCAACTTCGTCAATCAGACATCACAAACCTTTGATGTGATCATTTCCGACTGTACCGATCCTATCGGTCCCGGAGAAACGCTTTTTACATCCGCATTTTATGAAGGGTGTCACCGCTGCCTTAATCCTAACGGTATTTTCGTTGCCCAAAACGGGGTCTGCTTCTTGCAGCAAGATGAGGCGATTGACAGCCATCGCAAACTCAGCCACTCGTTTCGGGATGTGAGCTTCTATCAGGCCGCCATTCCGACCTATTTTGGCGGGATCATGACTTTTGCATGGGCCAGCGATAATCCGGGCATGCGTCATCTGTCGACGGAACTCATTCAGGCGCGCTTCCACAAAGCGGGGATGACTTGCCGCTATTACAACCCGGCCATTCATACTGCGGCGTTTGCACTACCACAGTATTTGCAAAATGCCCTGTCCTTACCATCCTCCTGAGGAGATTTTCATAAATTGAAAAAGCTTAAACTACATGGCTTTAACAATCTGACGAAAAGCCTGAGTTTTTGTATCTACGATATTTGTTATGCCAAAACTGCCGATCAGCGTGATGGTTATATCGCGTATATTGATGAGTTGTATAACGCCAATCGTCTGACTGAAATCCTGAGCGAAACCTGCTCAATTATTGGCGCTAATATTCTAAATATTGCCCGTCAGGACTATGAGCCTCAGGGAGCCAGTGTCACTATTCTGGTGAGTGAAGAGCCTATAGATCCGCAAAGTATCGATCAGTCTGAACATCCGGGCCCGCTGCCAGATACCATTGTCGCTCACCTTGATAAGAGCCATATCTGTGTCCATACCTATCCGGAAAGTCACCCAGAAGGCGGGCTCTGTACCTTCAGAGCGGATATTGAGGTCTCTACTTGTGGGGTTATTTCACCGCTGAATGCGCTGAATTATCTGATCCACCAACTGGAAAGCGATATTGTCACTATCGATTACCGGGTACGAGGCTTTACCCGCGATGTGAACGGCATGAAACATTTTATCGACCATGAAATTAATTCGATTCAGAATTTTATGTCTGATGATATGAAAGCGCTGTACGACATGGTGGATGTTAACGTTTATCAGGAAAATATCTTTCATACCAAGATGTTGCTGAAGGAGTTCGATCTTAAACATTATTTGTTTAATACCAATCCTGAAGATCTCAGCCCACAAGAACGAAAAATGATTACCGACCTGCTGTGGAAAGAGATGCGCGAGATCTACTACGCACGAAATATGCCTGCGGTTTAAGCTCATAATGTGGAGCAGCAATACTCCACATTCTTTTCCTGAGCGGATTATCTTTGCTGCAAAAACTCCCGATAGGCATTCACCACCAACAGAAAATCTTCTACGCCACAGAAAGAGAGACTCTCTTCGTCGTAGTAGCTCATCCCCTCTTCCATTTCGTCGCCGGAGATAGCTAACTGATTCGCACGGATCATCACTTCTTCGCCATCCAGCCACAGCGTATATTCATGTCCGACATGCTGCCACTGGCGCTCACTACCTTTAACCGATAACGCCGCTTGTTCAACGTTATCCAGCAAGGTTAAGTCACCTTTCACCTCTTCATTGAACCAGTGTCCGACGACCTCATGGCCCATCGACATCCGAACACGAACCTGGCCTGTGATATCTCGTAAAAATTCATATTCCATACTGGTCTCCTCTCGCACACATGGCAGTGACCTGCTGCGCTTATCAGCTATTATTATCGCAGGAACAGGTTAGAAGAACAGCCAGCTTTACAGCAGAATACCGATAAAAAAAGGATCCCCTGGTGCTAGTCAGTTAAACAGGTGGTTTCCCAGGGAAACCAGGAAGCCTGGCTTATTGTGCATTGTCCTTTATCTGACCTCAGTCATTCACAATGACCTACAACTAAACTTTCACGAAGGAGCTGCATTGCTAACCTCTGCGCAGCAGCTCCGCCAGTTCAAACCAACGTCACAGAGTCATCCTTTAAATTATGGCGATGTGGTTTTCTGTTGAGTTGCTGAAGATTCAGAAGCAGCTGCCTCTGTCTGTTTTGGTGTCTCTACCTGCTTTGGTGTCTCTGCCGCTTTTGGTGTCTCAACTTTTTGAGAGCCGCTAGGTACCCAAAGTTCATCAGAGCTTACTGAGGGCGATGAGACTGCCGGGGCAGAGTCTGCTGTCGCTGGAGCAACAACGGTTTCGGTATCCGTCGAAGTCGATGTTTTCGGGGTTTCTTCTTGCTTAGCTGGTGTAGTTGCCTCAGATGACTCAGGTTGAACTATCTCCGGAGTACTTTCTGGCAAGCTGAGTTGAGTAATCTGTGGTACGGGGACGGATTCCGACTGACCGACTTGTTTTTCAGGGATCGGTGCTGACTGCGGAAGGGGGTCAATTCCACGTTCGCTAAACAATGGGGCATTTCGTGCTACCCGGTAAGCAACAAAACGTGGCTGGTCTGCTGCCGTCGTGACTTTTAAACTTGGGATCGTCACACGGCCAATCAAGGAACGAGCATAACCACCGACCTGATGTTCACCCGCCGGAACTTGAAGCAGCATGGCCTCACCCACCGGTAGTGCGCCAGCTTCTTTACCATCAACAGTGATAAACAAACCAGAACCATCAGCGGTTGGCGAGGGAAGATGCGCTATCTTAAGCAGCGTAGCACCCACGTTAAAGTCAGTGGCGCCCTGCTGTTCCGGTTTTTTTGCGCATCCGCTTATCAGGAGCGCCACTCCAATAACAACCGGGATAATACGCTGAATCATGACTTGTTAGTTTCCTGTAGATGAGTTGTTAGTTTTCTGCACAATATAACCAAAGCAGTACCAGATATTAATGGTATCTGGCCAATCTGAGACAATTCTGTATGCAACGCAGATATTTGATCGCGGAGAAATTCTTCATTTCGGCCATCCCCAAAATATCCGGCGACGATTGTGCCTGCCGCTGAAGTTGCTGGCAACTCCTCAACAGGCTCCTTCATACAATCTTTCTACATTGTGCCGTTATTTAATATAAAAATAACGTCATAAAAAACAACATTCGTCTCACCGCGACCAATACCAAAGTAACAGTAATGTTACTCACTCACGGAGAGAAAACGATGCTTAGTAATAATATGGATGGATTCATGCCCCAGAGAACTTACAGTGGGAGGAAAATTCTGATGGGGCACTGTCAGAGTTTTACGCCTATTCGGATGCAGAAAACGACTCTGATGAAGAGGATTACATTCTGGATTGGGCTCAGCCAAAGTTTTAAGCCTGAAGAAGGTATAAGCCCCCTCGAAATGACTGTCAGATTAATCATCGACTCTGTTTATTAAGTGGCTCACATCACGTCAGTGAGCCACTCTTTTTAGTCAGAGCATCAGACAAATGCCCATATTGCCCAAGTGAAGGCGAAGCCCGCGAAGCCAAGGATCGTGGTCAGAACCGTCCAGGTACGCAGACCGTCTGCAACCGAAAGCCCGAGATATTTCGTGACAATCCAGAAACCGGAGTCATTGACGTGCGACAGGCCTAAGCCACCAAAACACGCCGCCAGGGTCACCAGTACTAATTCTAGTTGGTTAAGTCCAGTCACTGCTTCACTTAATAAACCGCAAGTAGTAAGGATTGCCACCGTCGCTGAACCCTGGGAGGCACGTAATGCCAGCGACAGAAGATAGGCCGCAGGCACTAAAGGCAGATGAATATCAGTTAAGGTATCCGCCAGGGCTTTACCAATACCTGACTCCACCAGCACTTTACCAAATACCCCACCAGCACCCGTCACCATGATAACCATCGCGGCGGTCGGCAGCGCATCGCCCATCACACTACTGGCTTTTTCCAGAGACCAGCCACGACGCAGGCCAATAAGCCACATTGATAAGGCCAGAGCAATCAGTAACGCAACAGTCGGTGAACCTATCAGCGCCATGGTGTTGCGGATAGCATTGCCTTCAGGCAGTACCGTAGCCGAGACGGTTCCCAGCATAATGATAGCAATCGGGATCACAATCAGCGCAGCAATCAGCCCGGCTGAAGGCGCAGCGACCGGCGCTGTTCCAGGCGTAGTATCTTCAGGTTTAGCAAGCTGTAGCTGTTCAACGACTTCAACAGACAGAGAGTACTGACGACGGTTCATACGCTTGGCTACCCAGTAGCCGATAACGCCGACAGGGATAGAAACCAGTAAGCCGAGAATAGTTAACCAGCCAATATCGGCGTTTAAAATACCTGCCGCTGCGACCGGACCTGGATGAGGAGGCATAGCAACGTGAACTGTCAGCATCACACCGGCCACAGGCAGACCGAATTTGATTGGCGAGACTTTAGCAACCTTAGCAAAGCCGTAGATAATCGGAGCAAGAATGATAAAGCCGACATCAAAGAATACCGGTATACCAAGAATAAATGCTGCGATAGTCAGAGCCGCTGCAACAAGCGTTGGCCCCATAATTTCGGCAAAGCGATGTGCAAGTGACTCAGCCCCGCCGGAGATTTCAATCATCCTGCCCAGCATGGCGCCAAGACCGATAATAATCGCCACCGATCCCAGTACTCCTCCCATTCCTGAAGTGACGACTTTCATCACGTCCTGAGTTGGGATACCGGTCGCTAAAGCGACCAGCAAACTGACGACCAGTAGGGCAATAAACGGCTGTACTTTAAACTTAATTACCATCAGCAGCAGCAAGAGAACGCCTGCCAGTGCAATACAGAGTAAGAGCGAGGTGGCCATATTTCTATCCTCAAGAATATTTTTTATTATTCGCTATTGGCAAGCGATGAATGACTATTTTCAATGCAGGTGTTAAATAGCCCCAATATTAATAACAGGGGCTATTGCTACTTTTATAAAATAATGAAATTTATTACGCAAAATAAAAAATTAACTATCTCACTGCCATCTATTCAGCCATTCAAGGCCATCAGTTGTTTTTCCACGTGGATTATATTCACAACCAACCCAGCCTGAATAATTAACTCTATCTAACTCTTCAAAAATATAATCATAATTGACTTCACCTTCATCCGGCTCATGACGCGCCGGGACGGAGGCAATCTGAATATGTCCGACATGTTCAGCTAAATCATGAATAAGTTTGGTGAGATTACCGTCAACAATTTGCGCATGGAAAAAATCGAGTTGAATAAAGACATTCGGCTTATTAATTTGTTTCAGTAATGCCAGAGTCTGATACTGGCTCGCCATTAAATAACCCGGTTTCACCTTTGGACTTAAAGCTTCCAGCATAATATTTACGCCATAAGGAGCAAATTTATCGGCAGCATAACGGATATTCTCGATAAAGGCCTGCTGATATGCCTCGATATCAGCTCCCTCAGGTACCACACCAGCCATGATATGTACTGAAGGGCAACCTAATACTCGGGCATATTCCAGCGCGTTATCAATATCAGCATGTGCATCAGCAGTACGGCCCGGCAGAGCATTACGCCCCCACTCACCTGCGGCAATATCTCCAGGCGCAGTATTAAACAAGACTTGCGAGAGGCCATTTTCAGTTAATTTTTCCGCCAGTAATTCGGCCGGATATTCATAAGGAAATAAATACTCGACGGCAGTAAAACCGGCGTCCGCAGCGGCCTTAAAACGCTCAAGAAAAGGCACATCGGTAAACTGCATCGAAAGGTTGGCAGCAAACTTAGGCATAATTAACTCCGTTAAGTCAGGAAAGTTCAGCTATTTCAGGTGCAGTGAGATAGCGAATTTTTCTTTCACCAAGAATAAAAATTAACTTGGCAGTTTCTTCCAGCTCTTCCATATTATCAGCCGCTGCACGCAGGTTTATGCCGGTTACTACCGGGCCATGGTTAGCCAGCAAAAATGCCTTATAACGTGAAGCCAGTTTGCCTAAATCTTCGCCGAGACGAGCATCACCAGGACGATAGTAGGGAACCACAGGCACTTTACCGACACGCATCACCACATAAGGTGTGAAGGGGCGGATAGCATCTTCAGTATTCAGACCTTCCAGGCAAGACAGTGCCGTCAAATAGGTGCTGTGCAGATGGACGATAGCCTTACACTCAGGGTCATTCTGATAGATTGCCCGATGAAAACTGACCTCTTTTGAAGGCTTGTCACCAGACAGCCACTCCCCATCCATCGTGACCTTTGATAGTGTGTCGACATTCAACTCGCCCAGACAAGATCCGGTAGGGGTTGCCAGCAGGTTGCCATCTTCCAGCAGCAGGGAAAGATTTCCTGCTGATCCGGTGGCATAACCACGCTGGAAAAAAGAAGCGCCAAGTTTTACCATTTCCAGGCGAGATTTCAGCTCGCTTTCAGAGTACTTCTCTGGGTTTGGCATATCGTCACGCATCGTGAAACTCCTTTTGCGCTCGGGCGAAGAAGTCTTCATCGCCAAAGTTACCTGACTTTAATGCCAGTGAAAGTGTATTGTCGGTTGAACGAACCCAGGGCACACCGGGGGAAATCGTCGGACCAATATGAAACGACTGGATGCCTAAGGTTTGAGCCACAATGCTGGAGGTCTCGCCACCCGCAATGATAAAGCGCTCAAAACCTGATTGCTGAAGTCTGGCTGCAATATCAGCAAACAGTTTTTCAACCGCCTGACTGCTGGCTTCAGGGCCAAAACGCTGCTGTATCTCCGCTAATATTTCTGGCGATGAAGTAGCATAAAGCAGAGGAGCCAGTGCATCGTGACGATGGGCTTCAATCCAGTCAGTGAGCTCCTGCACATAGGCCTGCTGTTCTGACTCACCTTGCAGGGCGCGAGCAACATCAATCGCCTGACCCGCAGCCTGCGGCAAATAGCGGGCAACTTGTTTATTAGTCATGACCGAACAAGAACCTGATAGCACTACCGCAGAACCGGTATGCGGTTTACCCGCATCAGTTGCTGGCTGGCTATTCTGCCTTTTATCCGCCAACTGACGTGCCAGACCGATTGCCAGACCTGAACCACCAGTAACCAGCTTCATGTCACGAAGAGCTGCGCCCTGAGTCAGTAGATGCTGCTCATTCAGCGCATCCAGCACCACATAGCGTTTGCCTTCATTTTTAAGAACCTGAAGACGCTGTCTGACGGCGTCAGTCCCCTGCTCCATGACGGAGTAAGCGACTAAACCACACTGCCCCTGGGCCTGCTTCTCCATCACACGTAACAGATTACTGTCAGTCATCGGTGTGACCGGATGGTGACGCATACCTGAATCACTGAGCAGCTGATCCATCACAAACAGATGGCCCTGATAGACCGTGCGGCCGTTAACCGGCAAAGAAGGAGAAATAATCGTCAGCGTCTCGCCCAGTTTATCTAACAGGGCATCAGTGACAGGACCAATATTGCCCTGCTCTGTGCTGTCAAAGGTTGAGCAGTATTTAAAGTAAAACTGCTGGCACCCTTGCTGCTGTAACCACTCCAGTGCATGCAGCGAATCAGCAACCGCCTGGCTCGCCGGGCAGGAACGCGATTTCAGACTAATAACAACCGCTTCGGCTTCAACCTGAAAATCGGCACTCGGTACACCGTTTAACTGAACGGTGGCCAGACCGTTGTTGACCAGAAAGCTGGCAATATCCGTTGCCCCGGTAAAATCATCAGCAATAACGCCTAGCTTGATCATGATGCCTCCGATTTTCCAGGCAGGGTAATGCCGCTGAAGATTTTGATCACCGCACTGTCATCTTCTTTGCCATAACCCGCATTACTGGCGCTGGTAAACATATTGAATGCTGTCGATGCTAGCGGCAGTGGGAAATGCAGCGCTTTAGCGGTATCGGTAACCAGGCCCAAATCCTTCACAAAGATGTCGACTGCTGATTTCGGGGTGTAGTCACCGTCCACAACATGGCGCATACGGTTCTCAAACATCCATGAATTACCGGCAGCGTTGGTGACCACTTCATACATAATATCCAGCGGAATATCAGCGCGAGCGGCCAGCGCCATCGCTTCGGCACCCGCGGCAATATGAACGCCAGCCAGTAACTGGTGAATAATTTTTACCGTTGCTCCCAGGCCAATCTCTTCACCAATGCGATAAACTTTACCGGCCACAGCATCCAGCACCGGGGCTAATTTTTCAAAGGCCAGATCAGAGCCCGAGGCCATGACGGTCATGTCACCGTTAGCCGCTTTTGCCGCACCGCCTGATACCGGGGCATCCAGCATAATCAGTTGATGCTCTGCCAGACGTTGCTCAATCTGTTTCGCGTCCTGGGCCGAAATGGTTGAAGAAACCATCACCACAGTACCCGGCTTTAATTTGCTCGCCACTTGCGAGTCACCGAACAAAATGGCATTGACCTGAGCAGCGTTGACCACCAGCAGCAGCACGGCATCAAGCTTTTCGGCGAAAGTATCTATCTTAGTTTCTGCCTGAATCGCGCCCGCCAGCTTAAGACGTGACAGAGCGTCTGGATTAAGATCGACACCGTAAGTAGCTAAACCCGCTTTGATGCAAGATGACGCAGCACCAAAACCCATGGAACCTAAGCCGATTACGGCAACAGCATAGTCAGAATTGTTCTTCATGATGGCAGCCCTTGTTAAAATTAGTGATTATTTGTTCATTGATGTTAAATGTAAGGGATCCTGATGCCTTTTTCGGTGATGATTGTCACATATTTTAACACTGATACTCACCCGGCTCTCAGGCAGATAATTACCGCATCATAGAAATCAACAATAACTATCTATATCAACCAGTTAAATAAGCATCTCGATTAAAAAAACTGTGAGCCAGCCATCATAACCTCGGTAGTAGAATACGTGAATTTATGATAATAATGGTGCACTGACAGGCATCTATCACAATATTTACCATGAGGTTTATCTTGAACAGAGAACAAAAACAGTGATCCCTGTAGAGCGTCATCAACAGATTCTGGCCCTGATTGCCGATCGTGGTGTCGTCAGCATCAATGAGCTGACGGAGCGTCTTAACGTCTCGCATATGACGGTACGCCGTGATGTACAAAAACTGGAACAGGATGGATTACTGCTTTCCGTTTCCGGTGGTGTGCGGTCACCTGAACGGTTAGCCAGCGAACCCTCCCACCAGGATAAGTCTGTGATGTTCAGCCAGCAGAAGGCTGCCATTGGCAAACTTGCTGCCCGACATATTCCTCTGAATAGCTGTATTTATCTCGATGCCGGTACCACGACACTTTCTCTGGCTCGAGAGCTGGCCGAGCGTAGCGATTTACTGATTGTCACCAATGACTTTGCCATTACCGGTTTTCTTATCGATAACAGCCAGTGTCGGGTTATTCATACTGGCGGGACGCTGTGCCGGGAGAACCGTTCTTCTGTCGGTGAAGCCGCCGCCCAGTCATTACGCAACTTATTTATTGATATCGCTTTTATCTCTGCATCTTCGTGGAGTTTACGAGGTATTTCGACACCAAATGAAGATAAAGTGGCAGTCAAGCGTGCAGCGATAGAAGCCAGTCGCCAGCATGTTCTGCTATGTGATACCTCGAAATATGGCCGTATCGCCACCCATCTGGTGACACCGTTAACCGCATTTAACCGGCTGATTACTGATGATGGATTGCCTGTGACGGCACAAGAGACGCTGACAAGCATGAGAATTGAGGTACTCACCGCGGGTGAGTAGATAAAAAAAAATGGCGACCACGTGAAGCGATCGCCATTTGATTTCAGTCTTTACTTAGTGCCAGGCACTCACCTCAGACGACAGTCTGGAAGATAACGCCATCTGCTTTCTCAGTATACTGACTGAGTTTATCAAAGTTCAGATAACGGTAAGTATCCGCAGCTGTTTTATCCACCTGAGAAACAAAGGTCAGATACTCTTCTGGCGTTGGCAGTTTGCCCAACAGAGAAGAGACGGCTGCCAGCTCTGCCGATGCCAGGAAGACGTTCGCGCCAGTACCTAAACGGTTCGGGAAGTTACGAGTAGAAGTAGAAACCACTGTCGCACCGTCCGCTACACGCGCCTGGTTACCCATGCACAGAGAACAACCCGGGATCTCAATACGCGCACCGCTCTTACCAAACACGCTGTAGTAGCCTTCTTCGGTCAGCTGTGCGGCATCCATACGAGTTGGCGGAGCCACCCACAGACGCGTAGGCAGCTGCCCTTTATGGCTATCCAGCAGTTTACCTGCCGCACGGAAGTGACCGATGTTGGTCATGCAAGAACCGATAAACACTTCATCGATCTTCTCACCGGCAACATCAGACAGCAGACGTGCATCATCAGGATCGTTTGGCGCACAGAGAATAGGCTCTTTAATATCAGCCAGATCGATTTCGATAATCTCTGCATATTCTGCATCAGCATCCGCTTCCATCAGCTGTGGATCGGCCAGCCATTTCTCCATACCCTGAATACGGCGTTCGATAGTACGACGATCGCCATAACCTTCAGCGATCATCCACTTCAGTAACACGATATTCGAGTTCAGGTACTCTTCAATTGGTTCCCTGTCAAGCTTGATGGTACAGCCTGCAGCAGAACGCTCTGCAGAAGCATCAGTCAGTTCAAACGCCTGCTCAACTTTTAACGTTGGCAGACCTTCAATTTCAAGGATGCGGCCAGAGAAGATGTTTTTCTTCCCTTTTTTCTCAACGGTCAGTAAGCCCTGGCGAATAGCGTAAAGCGGGATAGCATGCACTAAATCACGCAGAGTGATACCCGGCTGCATTTCGCCTTTAAAGCGCACCAGCACTGACTCTGGCATATCCAGTGGCATCACACCTGTGGCAGCAGCAAAAGCCACTAAACCAGAACCGGCCGGGAAAGAGATACCGATCGGGAAGCGGGTATGAGAGTCACCACCCGTTCCTACGGTATCTGGCAACAGCATACGGTTCAGCCAGGAGTGAATAACACCATCACCAGGACGCAGTGAGACACCACCACGGTTCATAATGAAGTCTGGCAGAGTATGGTGAGTCGTCACGTCAACCGGCTTAGGATAGGCCGCTGTGTGGCAGAAAGACTGCATCACTAAATCAGCAGAGAAGCCAAGACAGGCGAGGTCTTTCAGTTCATCACGGGTCATTGGACCGGTGGTGTCCTGAGAACCTACAGAAGTCATCTTAGGCTCACAGTATGCGCCAGGGCGAATACCGTCGACGCCGCAAGCGCGACCGACCATTTTCTGTGCCAGGGAGTAGCCACGTGAGCTTTCAGCAACGTCTTTAGCCTGAACAAAGACTTCACTATGCGGCAGAGACAAGGCTTCACGCGCTTTAGTGGTCAGTCCACGACCGATGATCAGTGGTATACGACCACCAGCACGGACTTCGTCCAGCAGAACGTCAGTTTTCAGTTCAAAAGAGGCAATCAGTTCGTTGGTATCGTGGTTACGCACTTCGCCAAGGTACGGATAGATGTCAATCACATCGCCCATATTCAGGTCAGAGACGTCAACTTCGATTGGCAGAGCGCCAGCATCTTCCATGGTGTTAAAGAAGATAGGGGCAATTTTACCGCCGAGTACCACACCGCCGCCGCGTTTATTGGGTACATATGGAATGTCTTCACCCATAAACCACAGTACCGAGTTAGTGGCTGATTTACGTGAAGAACCGGTGCCAACCACGTCGCCTACATAGGCCAGTGGGAAACCTTTTTTATTCAGTGCTTCAATTTGCTTAATCGGGCCGATGTTACCGTTGTTGTCCGGCTCAATTCCTTCACGTTCAGTTTTCAGCATCGCTAAAGCATGAAGTGGGATATCAGGGCGCGACCAGGCATCAGGTGCCGGAGAAAGGTCATCGGTATTAGTTTCACCGGTAACTTTGAAGACAGTAACGGTAATTTTCTCAGCCAGTTTTGGACGAGAAAGGAACCATTCGGCGTCAGCCCAGGATTTAACAACCTGCTGAGCATAAGAGTTGCCCGCTTTTGCTTTTTCTTCTACATCGTAGAAGTTATCGAACATCAGCAAAGTATGGGAAAGTGCTTTAGCCGCGATAGGCGCAAGCGTTTCGTCATCAAGGGCATCGATCAGCGGATGAATATTATAACCGCCCTGCATGGTGCCCAGCAGTTCAATAGCTTTCTCTGGGGAAATCAGCGCAGAGGTTGCTTCACCCTTGGCCAGGGCAGCCAGGAAACCCGCTTTTACATAAGCGGCTTCATCAACACCTGGTGGAACACGATTGGTAATAAGGTCCAGCAGGAATTCTTCTTCACCTGCCGGTGGATTTTTCAGCAATTCAACCAATGCGGCCATTTGGGTGGCATCTAAGGGTTTTGGAACAATCCCTTCAGCAGCACGCTCAGCCACGTGCTTACGGTAGTCTTCTAGCACGACATTTCTCCTCACTATCATTATCATATGGCGCCACCAGGCTTCTATCTTCTCGCTCCTGTGAGCAGCAGTCTGTAGGGTAAATGCCCGGTCTCGCGTCGGGCAGCATAGCAGGATTTGCAGCCACTGTTAATGCGTTTACAAAAAAGCAACATTAAATACTGGCTGAATCGTTAAGGCTAATAGATTACTTTTCGTTATGAGCGATAAACAAAAAATCCCCCCAACATTGATGGCGCCGACATGTGGATTGTTGAGGATAAACAGCCTCTACTTCTGTAAAAAATGCTTAATTGTTGTCGCATAAGGCTCCCAGCAGGTTGCCTCTATTTCATTGCTTAAGTAAGCCTCACGATCTTCTTCAGACCACGAAGCTAATTCATTAAGCTCATCAAGCACTTTATTCTTATAGGTCGTTAATGCTCTACTACGAGAGCCTGAAAGCGTACAACTATCCAATCCAAATACACGAATAGTTTCTGTCGCACAGCGAGTGTCGTTTTCACTTAAATCAGCACGAGGGCGAACTCTACCCGATGAGTGAAAATACAGATAGTGCTCTGGGTTGTGGGTATCCGGTTTAATCAGATGATTTGGCTCATAGGCTTGTGCACTTGGTCTGTCTTTATAATGACCGCAATGTTCACGCGAACCACAAGCCAGAAACAGGTTATTCCAGTCAAAAGTAAGTTCTGGGAAATGATCCGGATTTTTTCGCCTGAAATGCTCAATATGGCCTTCATGAAATATCGGACCTTCGCAATAAGCACAACGCAAACCATATTCATTTGCTTCTGGAATGGTTACTCCAGGTCGTCCTTGCATCTGTACCAAGGCGATACGCACGGCACGCTTACAACCACTTCCGCCTAAATCGTTCCAGTTTTGCGTGTGGTAATCATAGTGATTAAGGCAGGCAGGAGGATCGCTTATTGTTCTATCCAACTTATGCATCCGTTTATTCCCTTTACTTAGCAGGTTGGCGCAACTTAAAGCTCTGAAAACGAATCAACTTATCGGCATCTAATAATACCGAATGGTTAGCACCATAAATATTTTCCAGCTTTCTACGCAAAGCCTGACCTTCAGGGCTGTCGTATGCACCATTTTCAATAGCCGCCGTATAGTCAGAAATAATCTCTGCAGCCAGAACAGGTGGAATAGGATTGACACCCATGACATCGTTAAGCGCTATCGTACTTTCCAGACCAATAATTTCCTGATCGGGCGATTGTGCCTGCCAGCCTCCTTCCGCATCTCTAAAAATAACCCGGATGTTATCACGCTCAACGGTAGAGAGTACCTGAGGGCTATGGCTGCTAATAATAAATTGCAGTTTAGGGAATGCTGCACGTAAGGTTTGCACCACTCGTTGCTGCCATGCAGGATGCAAGTGCAGATCGACTTCATCTATCAGAACAATACCGGGGCTATATTGAGGTGCCTTTTCCCCTAGAAAACCGTTGAGGCGAACACAGCGTAAAGCCAAATCAGCGACCAGCGAAATCATGGCACGCACACCATCACTGAGCAAGCTGATGGGCAATGCTCCATGATCGGGATGTATCATTGCGAGCTCATCAAAAACAAAACTATAGTGAAAATGGTTCCAGCCTTCTTCAACCATCACGGTATCAACGGCTCGCTGTATCCCTTTTAGTCTGGAGTCGAGATTAGATTTTTCGTAACCCGGCAACTCACGCTGCTGTTGAATAGCCTGTGTCGTTTTTTTAACCCACTCCTGCAATTGCGCAAAATTGGAAAGCGATGATAAGCAGTCCTCATAACCTTGAGTACGGCTTTGCGTAAGAATAGCTTTACCGCTAGTGTTGCTATGATTAACCCATAAACGCCTGGAGCTGTAGTAACGTACTACTGGTAAAGTCACTTCTGCGCTAGTGCTCAACGATTTCTGAAACTGCTTTCCCCAGTTAGCCAAAGGTGCGGCTTCTTTGATGGTGGTGCGGCTCTTAGCACTTTGTAATGTACGTTGCCATTGGATAGAAGGTTCTATCAATTCGGCATCAATAACGACGGGGAAATTTGCCTCATTCTCAAAACTATCAGACTGCACACTGAAACGCGCATCAGTACGACGAATATTCTCAGCACGCCCAAAATCAAAAGCCCCGACAAAGGGTCCCAGAGCTGCCGCGATGGCTTCCAGAACAGTCGTTTTACCATGGCCATTGCGCGCAGCAATCACGGTGATTTCAGGATGCAATTTCATCTCAAATTCATCAAAGCGCCGATAGTTTTGTAGTCTGATACGTGACAGTCTCATACCGAATCTCCATGTAGCATCAACTGTGCGTTGAATCAAAATATTTACTCACGCCGCAGACTAGCCAGTCTGCTATGCCATCAGCATTGCATCAATGACACGTTAAATATACTTAAAAAAAATGCCAGTCACCTTAAGTAACTGGCATTAACGATACGGGATCGTTTTTTAGCTAGAAAGTAGTAATCTGAATTACTTTTTCTTCGCTTTCGCGTTTGGCAAATCGGTAATGCTACCTTCGAAGATCTCTGCGGCCAGGCCAACAGATTCATGCAAGGTTGGGTGAGCATGGATAGTCAGTGCTAAATCTTCAGCATCACAACCCATCTCAATTGCCAGACCGATTTCACCCAGCAGCTCGCCGCCGTTAGTACCGACAATAGCACCACCGATAACACGGTGAGTTTCTTTGTCGAAAATCAGTTTGGTCACGCCGTCTGCACAGTCAGAAGCGATAGCACGACCCGATGCTGCCCATGGGAAGGTCGCGGTTTCGTAGCTAATACCTTTCTCTTTCGCTTCTTTCTCAGTCAGACCAACCCAGGCAACTTCTGGCTCAGTATAGGCAATTGAAGGAATCACTTTCGGGTCGAAGTAGTGTTTCAGACCAGAGATAACTTCAGCGGCAACGTGGCCTTCATGCACACCTTTGTGTGCCAGCATCGGCTGACCGACGATATCGCCGATAGCAAAGATATGCGGCACGTTAGTACGCAATTGCTTGTCAACACGGATAAAGCCACGATCGTCAACTTCAACGCCAGCTTTGCCTGCATCCAGGTTTTTACCGTTAGGTACGCGGCCGATAGCAACCAGCACTGCGTCATAACGTTGTGGCTCAGCAGGGGCTTTTTTGCCTTCCATGGTCACATAGATACCGTCTTCTTTAGCTTCAACAGCGGTAACTTTGGTTTCCAGGATCAGGTTAAATTTCTTGCTGATACGCTTGGTAAAGACTTTAACGATGTCTTTGTCTGCCGCAGGAATGACCTGGTCAAACATTTCAACCACATCGATATCTGAACCCAGAGCATGGTAAACAGTACCCATTTCCAGACCGATAATACCACCACCCATAACCAGCAGGCGCTCAGGAACAGTTTTCAGCTCCAGGGCGTCAGTTGAGTCCCAGATGCGTGGGTCATGATGTGGAATAAACGGCAGTTCGATTGGGCGAGAACCGGCAGCGATAATCGCGTTATCGAAGTTAATGGTGGTTGGGCCATTTTCGCCATCAACGACCATGGTATTAGCGCCGGTAAATTTAGCCAGGCCAGTAACCACTTTAACTTTACGGCCTTTAGCCATACCTGCAAGGCCACCCGTCAGCTGGTTGATAACCTTTTCTTTCCAGGTACGAATTTTGTCGATGTCAGTTTTTGGCTCACCGAAAACAATACCGTGTTCAGCCAGTGCTTTCGCTTCTTCAATCACTTTAGCAACGTGCAGCAAAGCTTTAGAAGGGATACAGCCGACGTTCAGACAAACACCGCCCAGGGTGCTGTAACGCTCAACGATGATAGTTTCCAGACCTAAGTCTGCGCAACGAAAAGCGGCAGAGTAGCCCGCAGGGCCTGCCCCAAGTACCACGACCTGAGTTTTAATTTCAGTACTCATCATGACCTCTTAATTGGTTTCCGGCAGTCTGACGTTATTTAATTATTTTAACGCCCATCATCTACCGGGACGTTCTATCGTTGGTTATTTTACAAAAATGTTAACAATTTTGAAACAACAAACAGCAAAACGTCTTAGGTATACGTCCGTTAATCCTGGATAACTTGATGAGATTAACAGAAAAAAGCCGGCCGATTGGCCGGCTTCGTCAATTACATCACCAGACGGCGAATATCTGACAGCGTATTGTTGATAATGGTGATAAAGCGCGCACCATCTGCACCGTCGATAACACGGTGATCGAAGGAGAGCGAAATCGGCATCATCAGACGCGGTACGAACTCTTTACCGTTCCAGACTGGCTCCATTGCTGACTTGGAGACACCGAGAATAGCCACTTCTGGCGCATTCACGATTGGGGCAAAGTGAGTCGTTCCGATACCGCCAAGGCTCGAGATAGTGAAACATCCACCTTGCATATCGCCTGCGGTCAACTTACCAGCACGTGCCTTTTTAGACACTTCGATCAGTTCGCGTGACAGTTCAATGATGCCTTTCTTGTTCACATCTTTGAATACTGGCACAACCAGACCGTTTGGCGTATCAACTGCAACACCGATATTGATATATTTTTTCAGTGTCAGCTTCTGACCATCTTCAGACAGTGAGCTGTTAAAGCGTGGCAGCTGCTCAAGCGCTGCTGCAACTGCCTTCATGATGAAGACCACTGGGGTGATTTTCACATCCAGTTTACGCTTTTCAGCTTCAACGTTCTGCTGTTTGCGGAACGCTTCCAGATCGGTGATATCAGTTTTGTCGAAATGCGTAACGTGCGGGATCATGACCCAGTTACGGCTCAGGTTAGCACCAGAGATTTTCTGGATACGACCCAGTTCAACTTCTTCGATTTCACCAAACTTGCTGAAGTCAACTTTCGGCCATGGCAGCATGCCTGGCAGACCGCCGCCGGTCGCAGCAGCAGGTGCCGCTTCCGCACGTTTAACCGCTTCTTTCACATAAGCCTGAACGTCTTCACGCAGGATACGGCCTTTACGTCCGGTTCCTTTCACTTTCGCCAGGTTAACACCAAACTCACGCGCCAGACGGCGGATCAGTGGGGTGGCATGAACGTAAGCATCGTTTTCAGCAAACTCAGACTTGCCTTCAGCTTTGGCAGCTGGGGCAGCTGGTTTAGCGGCAGCCGGAGCAGGTGCAGCAGCAGATGGTGCTGGAGCCGCAGCGGCGGCTGGAGCAGCGCCTTCCACTTCGAAGACCATGATCAGTGAACCGGTAGAGACTTTATCGCCGGTGGCAATTTTAATCTCTTTCACGGTACCAGCAAACGGCGCTGGAACTTCCATGGAAGCTTTATCGCCTTCAACGGTAATCAGTGACTGTTCTGCAGCAACTTTATCGCCAACCTTCACCATTATCTCGGTCACTTCAACTTCGTCACCGCCGATATCTGGAACGTTAACATCTTTTGCGCCAGAGGCGACAGCAGGTGCCGCAGCAGAGGCTGCTGGAGCAGAAGCCGGAGCCGCCGCAGGTGCTGCGCCTTCCACTTCGAAGACCATGATCAGTGAGCCCGTAGAGACTTTATCGCCAGCAGCAATTTTGATTTCTTTCACGGTGCCAGCAAACGGCGCTGGGACTTCCATGGAAGCTTTATCGCCTTCAACGGTAATCAGTGACTGTTCAGCAGCAACTTTGTCGCCGACTTTAACCATGATTTCGGTGACTTCAACTTCATCACCACCGATGTCTGGTACGTTCACTTCTTTTGCTGCACTTGCAGCAGCCGGAGCGGGTGCTGCAGCTTGACTCTCTTCTGCCTTAGCAGGCGCAGCGGCAGCTGCACCTTCGGCGGATTCGAAAATCATAATCAGTTTGCCAGTCTCAGTTTTCTCGCCAACAGAGATTTTGATCTCTTTAACGATACCAGCCTGTGGAGACGGGACTTCCATAGAGGCTTTGTCGCCTTCTACAGTAATAAGCGATTGTTCAACTTCAACTTTATCGCCTACTTTGACCAGAATTTCGGTGATTTCAACTTCATCAGAACCGATGTCTGGTACTTTGATCTCGATAGCCATTGTCTATTTACCTCTTACGCCAGACGTGGGTTTACTTTATCTGCATCGATATTGAACTTAGTAATAGCATCAGCGACTACTTGCGTATCAATCTCGCCACGTTTAGCCAGTTCACCCAGTGCTGCCACAACCACATAAGAAGCATCAACTTCAAAGTGGTGACGCAGATTTTCACGGCTATCAGAACGACCGAAACCATCAGTACCCAGAACGCGATAGTCGC
>Ga0302347_1000316_pt1 | contig 84726 bp, 70 predicted proteins | sample PhyWR1_FD_202178 | JGI IMG/M metagenome (GOLD analysis project Ga0302347, IMG submission 202178) | Leaf surface microbial communities from wheat plants in UC Gill Tract Community Farm, Albany, California, United States - DLSL W.R1 (v2)... | ecosystem: Host-associated > Plants > Phyllosphere >... | reverse complement strand
AGTTTTTCTCATAGAGCAGGAAAAATAGTATGGACATATTAATAAGTGCACTTGCTTACCTTGATTATACAACATTTCTGGTGATTATCGGAGCGTGCTTATTCGGTCTGTTTGTTGGTGCTATCCCAGGGTTAACATCAACAATGGCCATTGCATTAATGGTGCCATTTACCTTTTTTCTTGACCCTATCCCGGCTCTGGCACTGATGATATCACTCGGGGCATCATCTATTTTTGCCGGTGATATTCCTGGAGCGTTACTGAATATTCCAGGCACACCTGCATCTGCGGCCTATACCAATGATGCCCATGCCATGGTTAAACAAGGTAAAACCAACCGCGTACTGGGTCTGTCGCTGACGACCTCGGTTATTGGTGGTGTGATTGGCACTATTGTTCTGGCCTTCACCGCCCCAGTTCTGGCCGATTTCGCCTTAAACTTTAGCTCTTATGAGTATATGTGGCTGTCGTTAATTGGTTTAAGCTGCGCAACCATTGTTTCTGGTAGTAATATCAGCAAAAGTATTCTGGCCATGTTGTTTGGTATCGCCCTGGCAACCATCGGTTTTGATGAGTTCACCGGCCAGGCACGTTTCACCTTTGATCAAGTTTCTTTGATGCAGGGCGTCAGCTTTATTCCGGCAATGATTGGCCTGTTCGCTATCTCAGGCGCGATTAAATACTATGTTGACCGCAGAAAACAGCAAGGACAGTCGGTAGAGGTTGTCGAAGGTGATGAACGTTCTTATAACTTATTCAAAGGTGTCGGTGGCGTACTCCTTAAACGTAAGACCAGTGTTATGCGCGGCGGTGCGATCGGAACTTTAATCGGTGCCTTACCGGGCGCAGGTGCAGATATTGCAGCCTGGATCTCTTATGCAGTTTCGAAAAAATTCTCTAAAAAACCTCAAGAGTACGGCAAAGGATCAGAGGAAGGTATTGTCAGTGCCTCAACCAGTAACAACGCCAGCCTGGCGGGAAGCTGGATCCCAACATTAGTGTTCGGTATTCCTGGTGATTCCGCTGCGGCGATCATTATCGGTGTACTGTATATGAAAGACATGCAGCCGGGACCCACGCTGTTTTTATTCAACCCGGATAAACTTTATGCCGTCTTTATCATCTTCTTTATCGCCAATATTGTTTTATTACCGGTTGCCTTTTTCGTTGTTAATTTGCTGAAGAAAATTGTTGCTATCGACAGCGCCATTATCTATCCGGTTATTATCTTATTTAGTATTGTCGGTTCCTATGCTATCACTAATACCATCTCTTCTGTTGTCGTGATGCTGGTAATGGGTGTCATTGGTTATTTCTTACAAGAACGAAACTTCCCGATATCACCGATAATACTCGGTCTGATACTGGGGCCTATGTTAGAAAAGAATTTATTATCATCGCTGATGAAATCTGATGGTGACTACCTTAACTTTGTCAGCCGCCCGGTTTCTATGGTACTGGCGACCGCCTTCCTGTGTATTGTCATTATGCAAATCAGGACAGCATTTAAAGATAAAAAACCAGCACATAGCCATCAGTCATAATGTCAGGCGAATAAAAGAATATTGCTCAATTAGTTTTAATGAAGAAATGAAGTTCACCCAATCAGATAATCTGATTGGGTGAACTTCGGAAAAAATTTAATTATGGCACCTCTCATCGGTTGATTTAACGTCGGGAAATATGCATGAAAAAAATACTGAATAAACCAGAATCTTATGTTGATGAAACTTTAGCGGGTTTATGTGCTGCTCATAGCCATATTTATCATCAACCACAGCCACGTTTAATTACCCGTGCTGAGAAAACAAATACCAGTAAGGTCGGTATTGTGACCGGCGGTGGTTCTGGTCATTTACCGGTATTTACTGGCTATGTCGGTGAAGGGCTATTAGATGCTGCCGCTGTCGGTGACGTATTTGCCTCTCCTTCTGCGGAACTGATGGCAGAAACTATCCGAGCCGCAGATAACGGACAGGGCGTTTTACTGCTGTATGGCAACTACGGCGGTGATGTTATGAACTTCGATATGGCGTCCGAAACCGTCGATTTCGAAGATGACATCCGCTGTACTACCGTTCTGGCAGCCGATGATGTCGCATCTGCCTCTCCAGAAGAAGCAACGAAACGCCGCGGTGTGGCTGGCATGATCTACGGTTTTAAGTTAGCGGGAGCCAAAGCAGAAGAAGGTGCCTCACTGGATGAAGTCACTCGTGTTGCCAGTAAAGCAATGGCCAATACTCGCACCATTGGCTGCGCTCTGACTTCTTGCATTTTACCTGCCGTGGGCCGCCCTACTTTTGATATTGGCGAAAACGAGATGGAAATGGGTATGGGCATCCACGGCGAGCCGGGGATCTGGCGTGCTGAATTACGTACCGCAGATGAAATCGCCGAAGAGATGTTCGATCGCCTGCAAAGCGAACTCCAGTTAACAGAAGGTGATGCGGTTTCAGTGCTGGTCAACTCTCTGGGGGCCACGCCACTCGAAGAGCTCTATATCCTCTACCAAAAAATCGAAAAACTGATCCAGGCGAAAGGCGCACGCATTGTTCAGCCTCTGGTCGGCCGTTATGCCACGTCAATGGAAATGACCGGTGCGAGCCTGACGCTGTGCAAACTCGATAACGAGCTTGAGCAATTGATGAAGGCACCTGCCCACTGCGCTTTCTGGAGAGTCTAATCATGACAACCTTTAGCGTTAATGATTTAAAACTGGCCAGCCAGCGTATTGCTGCCGCTTGTCAGCAGTCACAAGAGATGTTGTGCGAAGCCGACAGTCGTCTGGGCGATGGTGATTTAGGCCTGACTATGGATAAAGGCTGGCGGCAAATTGCTGAGGATTCCGCTAACTGGCCGGATGATATCAGTCAGGCGTTATTCCAGTGCAGCAAATCACTGCAAAAAGCCTGTGCCTCCTCTTTCGGCACCTTACAAGCCACCGCTTTTATGGCGATGGCGAAATATTGCAAAGAAAAACAGCTGAGTGAGATTTCAACCGGCGATATTGCCCCCCTGCTCGCGACGGCATACCAGAGCATGATGGCGAGAGGCAAAGGTGAATTAGGGCAAAAGTCGGTGCTGGATATTATTTATCAGTTATCTGAAGCGTTAGCTCCTGCACTCCCGGTTAATGAATTAAAAACCACCGCGATAACCAGCGTAAATAATACGCTGGATGAATTCCGTCAAAAACCCAATCTATTAGGGCGAGCGCGTATGTTCCCTGAAAAATCTATTGGGTTAGACGATCCTGGCATGTTAGCCATTAAAGTTATTGTTGAAGCTATTTAATTAAAGGCCTGATTATGAAAAAACTTTTCGGTGTTACCGTGGCGATGACCACACCGTTTGATTCAGATGATAATGTGAATGTTGCAGCCTTAGCTGAGTTAACCGAGATGCTGGTCTCTAAAGGTGTTAGCTGCCTGTACCCTTGTGGTACTACAGGCGAAATGCTGCGTTTATCTGTTGAAGAAAGAAAAACGGTTGCCGAAACCGTGATTAACACCGCCAAAGGTCGTTTACCGGTCTTTATTCATGTCGGTGCTATGACATTAAAAGATACTGTCGCTTTAGCACAGCATGCAGCCAGCGCAGGTGCAGATGGTATCGGTGTGGTGACACCGCAATTTTTCTCTGCCAATGACCGTGAATTAGAAAACTTCTTTATTACTGTTGCGAATAGCGTACCGGCTGATTTCCCGGTCTATCTGTACAATATTCCACAATGTGCCGCAAACAATATCAAACCAGAACTTGCTGCTCGCGTTCAGCAGCAATGCAAAAATGTCATTGGGATTAAGTACAGCTTCGCTGACAACAATACCACTCTGAGTTATATCGCTGTTGCCGATAATTTCTCGGTATTACATGGCTACGACAAGATGTTTATGGGCCTGCTGGATGCCGGATGTGATGGCACCGTATCAGGCTGTGCCTGTGTCTTCCCAGAGCCTTTCGTTAATATGTACAGCGCTTATACCAATAACGATCTGCAAGCTGCGAAGCACTGGCAGACGGTGTGCGTCAAATTTAGCGATGCTTTAAAATCAGGTTCTAATATGGCTATTTTCAAAGCGGCCCTGAAAATGCGCGGCCTGACTGAAAGTCATATGCGTTTACCGCAGCTGGACTTGTTACCAGAAGAGTATGCTGAACTGGAATCTTCACTGAAACAACTGTGTGAGAGCACGGGAATTCGTTTTAGCGCCTAATCGGCAACAGTCTGTAACTGCTACAGTCATAGGCCCGATAAGTTAACTTATCGGGCCTTATTTTATCGCCAGCTCCCTTCTTCTTCATGCTCATTCCGGGTACTACCAAAAAAAATCTCCTGCTAACTCAATAGCAGGAGATCAATGGATTATCCTCGAGGTATTACTTATTCTTGCGTTTTTTCCATAATGTTTTCACTGCTGGGGCAACAACAGGTAACAACAGCGTCAGTAGCGCAATAGCTAAAAAGGTCGCAGTAACCGGGCGGGTATATAAAATGGATATATCCCCCTGAGACATCGTCAGCGCACGGCGTAAATTAGATTCAGCCATGGGCCCGAGAATAATGCCAATCACTATCGGAGACATGGAGAAATCAAGTTTTATTAGTATATAGGCCAGTATCCCGGCACCAATCATAACAAACACGTCAATGATATTGTGGTTAACAGAGTAAGCGCCGACACAGCATAACAGCAGAATCACCGGCACCAATATATAGCGCGGAATATCCATCACTTTGACAAAGACTCTCATGCAGAGGAAACCTAAAATCCCCAGGAAAATATTCGCCATCATCAGACCAATAAAGATACTGTTTACTTCAACAGGGTTATCAGTAAAGAGTTGTGGGCCGAGTGCCAGCCCTTGAACCATAAAGGCACCCATAATAATCGCAGTGGCACCATCACCCGGGATACCCAATGTCATTAGCGGAACCATACATCCGCCAGTTACCGAGTTAGCGCCCGCTTCCGGGGCAGAGACCCCTTCAGGTGAGCCATGACCAAACTCTTCAGGATGTTTAGACCAGCGTTTCGCTTCATTATAAGCAATAAAAGAAGAGATATCGCCACCCACACCCGGAATAGTACCAATCCCAGTACCGATGACTGATGAACGTATATAGGTAGGCATGACACGTTTAATATCAGCCTTAGTCGGTAAGATACGATCGATGTTCGCCTTAATTTTATGTAAGACTTTTTGGTTACGCTCCCGGTATTCCTCTTCAAAGCTAATCAGCCCTTGCGAGAAAGCAAAGAGTCCAACCAGCACAGGGATAAAGGAGATCCCACCCATCAAATAAACGGAATCAAAAGTAAAGCGCATACCCGACGTCATAGGATCTAAACCTACAGTAGCAATGGCTAAACCAATCGCTCCCCCCATGAGTCCTTTGATAATTGATTGCGAAGAAACACTGGTAATAATGCTGATACCAAACACCGCTAAAGCAAAGTACTCTGCTGAAGAAAAGCCCATCGCAACTTTAGCTAACTGCGGCGCGATCAGAATCAGTGCCACAGTACTGAAAATACCACCAAACATAGAACCTAAAGTCGATAGTCCCAAGGCTCGGCCAGCCTGGCCTTTTTTAGCCATCGGATAGCCATCAAGCACGGTGGCTGCCGATGCTGGAGTCCCCGGTGTACTAATTAATATCGCGGTGATAGACCCGCCGTATACTGCTCCGCAATAAACGCCGAGTAAAAGTAGAATACCTGTCATGCCCTGGAAGGTGTAGGTCAGTGGCAGTAATAAGGCGATACCCATATTAACTGTTAAGCCAGGTAACGCACCAATAATGATGCCACCAAATACACCAAGCAAAATCATCGTTATTGTTTCAGGACTAAAAACAATAAGAAAAGCGTCTAAAACTTCCATCTTGCAGCTCCTTTTTTTGTCTTAGTCAAGAAACACTGAAGTCGGTAATGGAGAATTGAAAACAATATCAAAGGTTACATATATAGAACCAATAATAAGTACTGTGGCAAGCGCCAGTGTTTTCGCTCTTTTTTCGTTCATCACCCACATGATAATTGGAATTGTAATAAGTGATGAGATGATGAAACCAAGATAATGAAGGCCGACTGCATATAAGACTATCAAGATACTCAGAAGATAAGCCCGCTTCACTGCTGTAGAACTTAAATCAACAGTGTGCATGACATGCTTACATTTATCGATAGCGACACTGATAAACTGTAAAAAACCTAAGAAAATAAATAATAATGCCAATCCAAATGGCCAGAAACGCTCACCAGGAACACCGTATTCATCAAACATACTCATATTACGAGAAAAATAAATGATCAGAAAACCGAATACGATAGAAATCATGCCAATAACTGTATTGATTTTGTTCATATCTTATATCCCACGCCCGTCCCTGGGCGAGTAGTTTTTTATTTTTTCAATGTTTCGGCAATCAAAGTTGCATACATATCATGATCTTCTTTCATCATATTATATGCATCTTCACCCACAATAATCGTAGGCATAATACCTTGTTTCTTTAATGCTTCCTGATATTCAGGCTTTTCAACCACGACAGTAAAGGCATCAATTAGCTCTTTTTTCACGTTTTCTGGCACGCCAGCAGTGGTTGCCAGAACGGCCCAGGCACGCATTTTCACGTTAGAATCTAAGTTCAAAGCCTCTTTAAAGGTCGGCACTGATGGGAACAGCGGGAAAGGCTGATCGTCCATTACCCCTAAAATACGCAACATACCACCATCAACATGTGATTTTACTGAGCCAGGAGTGGTCAGTGTGGCATCAATATGGTTACCCATTAATGAAGCAATAGAAGGTCCGGTACCTTCATTAAAAGGAATATGGTTAAACTTAGTCCCGGTCAGACGTTCAATATTAACGCCCGCCAGATGGAAAATAGCACCCATGCCGGAGTTACCGACTTTTAGCTTACCTGGTTCAGCTTTTGCCGCATCAATAAACTCTTGCAGCGTGTTATACGGTGAGTCGGCATTGACCACTAATACCACCGGGTCCGCAATCGTTGTGGCAATAGGGGTAAAATCTTTATAAGTCACCGGTGATTTACCCTGATGAGGGAACATCGCCAGTTCAACCGTCGTCATGACTAATTTAGTCCCATCCGGTTTTGCCTTAGCAACTTCAATCAGCCCAGTCAAACCATTACCCGCTGGCTTATTGACCGGCACAAAGATGCGCCCTTTTGGCATCATATCTTTGCCGTACTCAATCACTGTTCTGGTTGATGTATCAGTGCCGCCACCCGGATTTTTGGGAATAACAACTTCGATATTCTTTTTTGGATAAGTTAATTGCTCAGCTATTGCTGAATAGCTCATACCCAAAGTCGCAGTGATGGCTAAGGCTACCAGTAGATTTTTTTTCATCAGACCTTTCTCCACAAATTATTTATTTACCGATAATTGCTGATAGACAATATTTTTTCTATTCCATGTGTAAGTAATATGTAGGGTTCCCTGTTCAGCAATTATGGCCGGATATGAAAATTCGCCTTCACCATCTAATAAATTTAATGGTTCAGACCAGGTATTACCATTGTCAGATGAAGTACTGATAGATATTGGATAGCGCCGACTCCAGTTTCCTGATACCGGGTTATAAACAAGCACCAATAAGCCATCTGCTAAGGTAATAATATCAATGCCACTGTTATTATTAGGTAATACTGTTTGATAGGCCGGGCACCAGCTACGGCCATAATCTTCAGAGTCGCTACGATAAATATAATTGCGACTACTGCGCATCATCGCATGCACATGTCCGGGTTTTGATTCCCATAATGTTGGCTGTATGATCCCGTCCCACTGAAATACGGTGGCAAGATCCGTTTCCCACAGCGCATCATTTTTTAAACCCTGCCAGACATCCTGATTACTGTTCGCCTCCTGGCGGTGAACCAGTGGGATATCAATACGCTGCCAGTGTTCACCGGCATCATTTGAAATATCGACGAAAGCGTCCCAGTATTGATTATCTTCAACTGACCCCGGCGCCAGCCATTCGCCGTTACTCATCACCAGCACTTTATTTTTTACCGGGCCACGAGGAGTATTGTCGCCAGCCACCAGAGGATAAGATACGCTCCAATTTTTTCCTCCATCGGTTGAGATAACATAATAGGTAGTCCACTGATGGACATCAGGCCCTGCTTTATAAAATAACCAAATATTTCCGGTTACATTATCCACATGTAAAACAGGATTCCAGTGCGCAACATCTTGTTTTTCAACAATTGGCCGTATATTTTGCCAGTTATCTTTTTCTTTCTCTGCCAGCCAGATAGCTGTATTACCACTGCCTTCTTTATCGCCAGCAAAAAAAGCCACCAACAGCCGCTCTGTTCCAGGTACTTTGACAAGGGTTGATGCATGGCAATTATGGAAAAGAGTATGGTCTTCAGCCAGAATAAATTGCATTTTTTGGGCGATAAAAGGCATTGCGAGATCCTTAGCTATTATCGGGTCAAAGAGAGCGTTTTTTTCATTTCTTCACCTAATTCGATCATACTGTCTATCGCCCCCGGGAAGAATGATGAATCAAAATTCTGACTGTTACGGGTACGACTATAGATCGAGGTAAAATTATTTATTTTACGCTGATGGTATTTGGCACAGACTGGATAATCTAATGTTTCTGCCAGGGCTGAAGTTGACAAATAGTTAGCAAGTTTCTCTGCCTTCTCGCTGTCAGTTTTCCAGTTTTCATATAACCAGACATATAACTCAGGATGGAAGTTGGCCATCACTCCACTATATGCGGTACATCCCGCCTGCAGTGACGCTAATAGCGTCTGGCTATTGGCATTAGCGATATTTAAACGGCTTCCCTCGGTCAGGGCAAGGCGACGTTTAATCACTGGCAGTGAACAGCAGGTATCTTTAATAAAGGTAAAGCGTTGGCTTTCTGCACACCATTGTACCGTTTCATCTGACAGCAGACGTTTATACGGATAAGGACATTCATAGATACCTAAATCAACACTAGCAGGCAGCGCTGCGGTGAGTTCCTGTAATGTTGCCAGCGCCTGGGCATCAGAATCTCCCGCCAGCGCCAAGCGGTTGCTGATCATTATCACACCGTCAACACCGGTATCAGCAATAGCCTGTAACTGTATTTTTTGCTGGCTCAGGCCCGTTGCCGTATGGCCTGAGGCGACAACCGGTACCCGGCCGTTAACATGGCGAACGACAAACTTCACCAGCGTTTGCGTCTCTTCATCACTCAAATAGAACATTTCGCTGGACTGACAGGCAGCAAATAAACCGTGCACACCAGAATCAATATACCAGTCAATCAGACGCCCTAATGCAGGCCAGTCAATTTCACCGCGAGAATCAAATGGGGTAAGCATTACCGGCCAGACGCCACCGTATTTTTGTTGGCTCATGATGATTGCCCTTGTAAGTGTTGAGCAGCATCGCCAGCAACTTTAACGCGGATGCCTTGAGTCAGTGCCTGTGCAATGAAAGCCTGGAGTACAAATTCCAGTTTATCTTCATCAACATAGGCGAGAGTAACATGGTTGCTCTGATGCCCTGCCATTAAATCATCCCGCGTGACACCATCTAAGACGCAGTTGAGAAGTGGCCACTCATAGTTAGTGCCACGGCGGCGACGTTCAAACTCAGCTTCCGGTAACTCCACCGCAGTACCGGTCCCGATATGCATGATAACCTCGGTTCCTTCATAATGCGCACGAGCCCATAGCAGACGCCCGGCTTTACTCTGCCCGGCAATCGTCGAGCCACCAAACGGGAAGAACATCGCTGGCTGACGGTATCCGGTTGCGCCTTTAATTCCACCTTTAAGATGCTCAAAAGGCACAGCGCCTGAGATTTCCATATCCCAGTAGAAAGTCCCGTCATATTCACTGCCCCAGCGAACATCATGCAGCGTAGTTTCAGCCGGAAGCCCTAATGTTGTCAGCAGACGCCATAACATGGTTTGTGGTATTGCGGTCCCCATATCCACTTCGTTAATACAAGGGATAGGCGCATCAGGCCAGATAATCTCACCGTTTTCATCAGGAATGGGGAAACGAGCCGTCGAACCAATCGCGCCTTCGGCAAAATCAGAAGCCGGGCAGCAATCTTTTAATCCTTGCTGATACTGGACACCGACAGCAGATAAACCAAAGCGTTTTACAAAACGCGCCATCGCAATCATCATCGCGCACTGGCCTAATACTTGCTCACGGGTGAGTTCCGTTTTGCCCTCTTCGCCGAACATAAATGTCATACCCTGGTTTTCATACCAGCTGAGACACTCTTCGCGTAATTCCTGAGGCACTTTATTCATTTCAACTAACAGCGCTGACTGTGACAGTGATTCAATCGGCATACCGATATTCACCATCGCTTGCTGTGGGAAAACGCCGTTAATCATTCCCATGCAGAAGGTATCAAATAAACCGATTATCTCTTTTTTTCTTAAGATAAATTCGCCAACCTGACGACCTACTGCACCCGCAGCCGTTGCCATCACAGGGTGAGTTGCAGGAACATCTTTCAGATAGCTTAAATCATGCTGAAGTGAACCATAACGCAACCATGTTGCCAGGCCATTTTCAAAAAACTCGTCATCAAAATTAGCAGACCACAGACGCGAATAGTTTTTCCCCAGACTGGTCATAGTGCCTGCCATACAGAGCATGCCGACCAGACCTGGCCAGGTACCATCAAAGTTAGCTAATAATAAAATAGGGCCACGGTGATGAGAGAGTGAAGGCGCAATATGGTGAGAATATTGCCATGCCGTTAGCAGCACAATAACCGGTGCGTCAGGGTCTATTTCGGAAAAAATATCGCTTCCTTCGCGCTGGCTACTGATAAAACCGTGTCCGCGCGACTCATTAATATCATGTGCACGCTTGAGGTTATAACCGAGCTTTTCTAACGCGACGGCAAGTTTATCTTCAAATTGTTTTTGTACCGGCCAGCAGGTCACGTTTGCGGGTTCACGCAAATCAGCATTAGCCACCAGTAATATTTCATTTTCAGCCGCGTGATATTTGACAGGTAACTCGGGTAAATTCGCTTGCAACATAAATATCTCCAGTCAAAAAAGTTCAGGTAATATGGCAATGATTAAAAATTGGACATGGCGTCGTTATAATTCTGCTGATCCTGATACATTTGCAGATACACTTGATACTTCGCCTGATGAAATGCATAACTTGAGGTATCAGGACGAATAATATCTCCGTCACGTACCATGGCATTGGCTGCCTGAGAGAAGTGACTAAAAGCCCCGCAAGCCACTGCGCCTAATAATGCCGCCCCCAGATTGACAGCATCTTCTTCCTGTACCAGATGAATTTCCCGACCTGTGACATTGGCATATTCATGAAGCCAGAGCGGGTTTTTGGTCGCCCCACCGCACATCACAATACGGTTAATCTTGTGTCCAGCCTCTTCAAGGGAATCAATAATGTGGCGCGTACCATAGGCAATAGATTGCAAAGTCGCCAGATAAGAGCGAGCAAGAGAAGTACGCCCGTTTTCCAGGGTTAAACCACTGACCATACCTCTGGCATCAGGATTAGCCCGGGGTGAACGGTTGCCATGATGATCAGCAAGCACATGAAAACGTGCAGTAGGATACTGTTCAGCTAAACGTAACTCTGCGACAGCTTCGTTCAATAACTGATAGTAATTGATGCCCTTAGCACTGGATTCAGCTAGCAATCCAGGCCAGGCTTCATGCTGGCGGAGGGTCCACTCAACCAGAGCGCCTGCTGCACTCTGCCCTCCTTCGTTCAGCCACCAGCTTGGTAACATTGCACCGAAATAGGGTCCCCACACTCCGGGGACCATAACCGGATCCCGGCTGACTATCATATGGCAGTTAGAAGTACCGCTGATAATCGCCAGGCTACCTTCTGGTTGTTCGGCAGTTAACGCCAATCCACCGGCATGGGCATCAATAATACCGGACGCCACTACGACCTGAGTATGAAGACCAAACGCATCGGCAATCTCAGCTGTCAGATAACCCGCCGGTTTACCTAAATCTAAAATGGTTTCTGGGATCTTGGTTAGTAAGTCATCCAGACCAATATCTGCCAATAAGTTCTGGCTGAATTCTGTTTCATGAGCCAGATAGTTCCACTTACAGGTCAAAGTACAGACACTGGCAACATCAGCCTGGGTCGATTTCCAGACGAGGAAATCGGCTAAATCAAAGAAACGCCAGACTTCGTGGTAGCGCTCAGGAAAATGATTCTTCAGCCACAGGATCTTGGGTAACTCCATCTCAATACTGACTTCACCGCCGACATAACGAAGAGCGGGATCATTAGTGAGATTGATAGTGGTGGTTTCGGCAGCAGCCCGGTGATCCATCCACATAATAATATCTTGTTCTGGTTGGCCATCAGGCGAAACGGATACTGGCTGATTATTAGCATCCACGGCGACCAGAGAGCAGGTTGCGTCAAAACCAATAGATTTCACATGGAGAGGGTTGATAGCAGATTGCTGAACAGCAGTACGCACAGAATGACATACTTGCGTCCAAATCTCGGTTGCCGATTGCTCAACGTAATCTGTTTTAGGTTTGAATTGCTGAATAGGCAGCACAGAGAAGCCTAAACGCTGACCCGTTTTGTTAAACACAGCAGTACGGACGCTGGCTGAGCCTACATCAACACCAATAAAATATTGCTCTTCCATGGGAAACCCTCATCATCACTCAACATGCTAACTCGAGTTAGCAAAATAAATAGTCCATGAGGTAAAAACAATCGTCACTATGAGGTATTGTGATACAGATCGAATTCAATAATGTTAATTTGTTGATATTCAATGGTATTTTTTTTGTGAAAATGAAGCTGTTACTGACCAGTCCCACCTGAATAATGCCAGAAACTCGCGGGAGCAAACGATTAATGCATCTGTACTGGCGAATACCATGTCCAGATAATTTTAATCCGGACGAAAATACACCCTGAAATTTTCTAAGCAATAGGGTTAAACAACTTATTAATTTAAAGCTGTCACATAAACAATTAATAAAAAATATAACTATGTAAAATAACAAATAGTTATTTCGTACAGCTCTAATCATTATCTCAAAATAGATAACAATGTTCTTTCAGAATAGTTTATTGATATTTTTTATTCGCTACCGTCCCTATCCTGTCCGAATTAATTTCAGAGACGGGGTTTATGCCCTAAATAATTCGAGTTGCTGGTAGGCGACATGTTCAGCCCGGCGATGAGCATAGACAGCTATGTGATTCGGCTGCCTGAACGCCAGCAACGCCCAAGCAACTTGAAGTATGACGGGTATATAATATTGAGAAAAAGTACATCAATTCCCCACGATGCCACCTTTCGACAATTCCTGAAAATCCCTGGTATCGCACGTGACTTTATGGAGATCCACCTCCCCGAAGAATTACGTGCTATCTGTGATTTTAATACGCTGAAACTGGAAAATGGCTCATTTGTTGAGGAAAATCTGCGTCAGTATTTCAGTGATGTACTCTATAGTTTAAAAATGATTGATGGTGATAAAGGATATGTACAGGTATTGATCGAACACCAATCCACGCCGGATAAACATATGGCATTTCGTATGATCCGTTACGCAGTGGCTGCCATGCAGAGTCATCTTGATGCGGGTCATAAGAAATTACCGCTGGTGATACCTGTTCTGTTTTATACCGGGAAGCGGACTCCTTATCCCTATTCCACTAACTGGCTAGAGGAGTTTGCTGACCCAGAACTAGCCAAAAATCTTTATAGCAATAACTTCCCACTGGTAGATATCACCGTGATCCCGGATGAAGAGATCATGGAGCACCGCAGCATGGCGGCCCTGACATTACTACAAAAACATATCCATCAGCGTAATTTGACAGTATTGATGGATAAACTCGTGGCAGTATTACTCACAGACTATCTGGCCTCACCCCAGGTAGAAACACTGATCAGCTATATTATTCAGGCGGGTGAGACAGCTGATGCTGAAGCCTTTGTTCGTGAACTGGCTTCACGAGTACCGCAACATGAAGGTGAACTGATGACTATTGCCCAGCAACTGGAACAGAAAGGTAGAAAAGAAGGAATACTACAAGGAATGCTACAAGGTAAGTTAGAAGGTAGAGAAGAAGGTAGAGAAGAAGGTAAAGAAGAAGGTAGAGAAGAAGGCAGGGAAGAAGGCAGGGAAGAAGCGATTCGCACCCTGGCTCATTCGATGTTGCAGCAGGGTATAGATTATGACCTAGTGATAAAATTAACCGGTCTGAGTATGGAAGAACTGGTCGTGCTCAGCGATTGAATACTCTCCAGTGTGCATTTTTCTGCCTGTATAGCGAATAACTGGCAGAAGAATGCATTACATCTATTAGCTGCGATATATAACACTTGCTGCACCGGAATAACGACACTGACGTTACATACCAGTAATAACAACGTTTTAAATATCCTTCACCAAAATATAAAAACGCTGTCTATCCCCGTCATACTTCAAGTTGCTTGGGTGTTCCGAATCACATAGTTTATCTATGCTCATCGACGGCCTGAAGCTTTGTGCCGACAAGCAACTTGAATTATTTTGGGTATACATTAGATATAATTTGTAGCGAAATAGTTATTCACAGGTGCTGAATTTTTCTTACTGGGCATATTAGCTTTAGTTAAAAAATACTGGATATCACTTAAGTCAGAAACAGGGAGAATTCTCCCTGCTCTTTCAGCCATTTCTTTGTTCTACCGATAACGGGCGATGAATCAAAGTCATTGGCACGGTAATTTTTACATCTGCATTTTCGCCCTGAAGTTTTTTGTTCATCAGATGGAATGCATGTTGCGCCCAGGAATCTTCATCCTGGCGCATAGACCAGACCGCATTAGGTAAAAAACCGAGCATTTGATGTTCATCGAACGTACCTATCGGAATATCTGAGGGAATAAAACCATAGGTTTCCCTGAGAGCACTAAGAGTTCCTTCAAGAATAGGTAGTGAAGAGGCAATAAAAGCCTTTGGTGGCTGCTGATGTTGTTTCAGAAAGTTAAGCATCAGTTGCCTGCCCTCCTCCTGTCGGTTATGGCTGGCAGATAATATCCATTCCTGCGCATCAGGAAATTCACTCAAATACCCCTGTAAGCGACGCTGAATCGAGGGTTGCTTTATATCACCCGCAATAAAGAAAAATGGCGATGAGTTAATCGATTGAGTCATCGCCTGGACTAACTTCTTACTACCGTTATAGTTGTCACTTACGACCAATGAAACATCATTTTCACCAAAATCACGATCCAGAATAATTAGCGGTCGCTTACGTGCAACCTGCTGATGATGCTGTTGTGTCTCTAAGCTCGAAGGTACCACAAACAGTCCGTCGACATTACGTGCCAACAACCCTTCCACCAGACTATTCTCATGTTCGCTGTCGCTATAGGTACAAGCAATCATCAGTTGATAGCCTGCCTGTCGACAACAAGCCTCGAGCTTTTCAGCCAGCGTAGAAAAGAAAAGGTTAGATAAACGGGGAATAACCAGACCTAAGGTTTCCGTTTTATTTAGCTTCAGGCTACGGGCAATATGATTAACAACCAGACCATTTTCAGCAACATAGTCATTGATACGTTGTTGAGTTTTGGTACTGATACGGTATTGTTCAGCTTTACCTCCCAGTACCAGCCGGACAGTAGTAATCGATATATTCAGCGCCTTAGCGACTTGCTCAACGGTTTTGGCCATAATCCCTCATCTTTATCACAAACCATACCTCACAATCATAAACTAATTCGAGTTAGCAATACATTCTTCATCAAGAAAGAGCAAGTCGGTGAGCTGTTTTTTGTTACCAAAAAACAGAAAAGAGGGTGAGATTCGACTGACTGGGTGCAGGCAGAGGGATTTACTTCAAAGTACAGAATGCACGTATTAATATCGTCTCTATCAATCCGCCATACAGATCGAGCTAATTACTGTTTGTCTGCTGTCTTTGATATATCAGCAAGTCCAATTCGGGGGCTTTTCCTGAAACGCGAGATAACATCGCATGGACCTGTCCTCGATGATGGGTCTGATGATTGAACCAGTGAGCCAAAGCAGACCAGATGACTTGCTGCTTAAACTCAGGTGTCGAGGCTCGCCGATAGGAGATAGTGTTATCTAAGTCGGCGTCCGACAATCCCAAGATAAAATCAACAATCTTTGCGTCTTCGTCTTTCCGCGCCAGCTCTAAACCAGGAAAATTATTGTCGAACAAGATCTGGTCCAAGCAATATCCTGTTTCAGGTAATTCGCTTAACCGATGTCGCCATATCCTGTCCGTCACGAGTAGATGATTCAGAGTCGCCTCGATAGACCCAAAAAAAGCGCCGCAATCTTTGCTATATGCATCTGAATCAATCTGTCCAACGCTGAAATACAAGCACTCATTCGCCCACGCGTTATAACCTGCCAGGGTGCTGAAATGTATTTTAAGTGAACTCATAATTCCACCTATAATAAAGAGCTATCAACATAATTAGCCACAAACTTAGCGGCCCCCAAAGATTTATCCTGAAGATACAGAAATGAGCATGTTCCTCAGCACCGAGGAAATCAAGTTGTTTCATTGACCAGCGAGCTATCTATTTTTCTTAATAAAAAAAGAGGCTGAAATATTTCAGCCTCTTTTACAAAGTAACTAACGTTACTTTGTAATCGTATTAATTTGCTTGAATACCGGTTTGCTGGAGTCTTTAAACTGTGCCAGTGAATATTCAGTATAATTGATATCGTTATAACCACGGACTGACATCACACCATTACTCAAATCAGACATACTGGTCCAGACGGTATACTCTGATTGAGGTACCGCACTGGCTGACTGGCTCTCACCCATCACATCCACGGTAATGTTTTTAGTCCGGTCAAAACGGTTCATGATATGCGCCAGGGTATTCATCGACTCAGCTGGAGAGTCGCCTTTGAGGGCATAAGATGAATAGTATACTGCCCGGACGAAACGCCCGACTGAGGTGTCAGAAGAAGGCAGGTCAGCACTAGCGATACCGCTATCCGGTTGTGTTACCTGAATATTTCCAAGTTTAGCAGATGACCTGTCAACATTGGTCAGTTGGCTATAATTATTCAGATTTTTTAAATGCCACGGAAAATCAGGACCGTTAGTCATCGCTCGGGTTGGATTATCATAAACATGAAGCTTACCATCCAGCGCTTCAACGACAATGCTTCCGCCTTTTTTATCATAAAAAGCATAGTGAAGAGGGGATTTTAAATCGCCAAAGTTTTTTAGTACGGGAGACCAAAAGTAGCCATTCTCTACCGCCTGTTTAACTTCCTCAACAGTTGAGAAGTTCGCTAATGCCCACTCTCCTATCGCAGTTACTGGGATGGCTTTATCGTAATATTTTTCATCTGGCGTGGTTAAATTGGCTTCCGGTACCATATTGGCGCTAAATGATAACCCGCCGCTATTTAAGCCCTGGAAAATATTATGATCATCACCGTCAAAATAGATTTCGGTGCTGATAGCCAGAATTTCATATTTTGCATCATAGCTGATCCCCTCTTTCCCGTTGGGCGTTTTCTTTTGGAAATGGGTATTTTTAGGGTAATAGGTTATCCAGGAAGGAAGATCGGCCGTCAGTTCCAGGGTTCTGCCATGGTAGATATTATTTTGCTTATCTGTAATGGCTAAACTTGAGCATGCCGCACTAGATAATGAGGTAACGAGTAATGCTGACAGCATACAATTCAATATTTTATTTAACTTCATTTTACATTCCCTCAAATGTTTGATAGCAAATTTTATCCTAAGAATGAATATGTCTGCTGGTAGTGATAATATAAAAATCACTATAATACGTTGGCCTTTCGCTTCCTTCAGCCTAGTACAGATATGACTATCTTGCTGATAAATTTAAACCTCAAAAGTATAATGCTTCATCAGTAAATTGCTGAGAAATGGTTCACAACCTTGTTGATAGAGGGATACCAAACTAATCGACTGTAAATATACGCACTTTATTGATCTAGTGGCGTGATTTTTATCTCGCATCCAACTGCAGGACATGTGGTATACGGGTAATGTTTTCACGTTTAATGACCGGGCACTGATACTGGGGCCAAATTAATGCCACTAACTCAGGATACGCCTGACAGCTCAACTCATTAAAGCACTGGCGCAGATTGATGACTTCAATATCTGAAACAGAGACTTTTTCACCCTCCGCGCAACGTTTTTTAATGTTTTCATAGTATCGATACACTGCTGAGTTTAAATCACTACAGCGGCGCTGGGCATTAAATAATTCTGGTTGTGAAATAATTTCATCAACCGTCATTTTTTTAATTGTCGTCTGAATAAAGTCATTATATTCATTATGAACTCGCCAGTAAAATACGGGGGTAATTTTATCGATTAACCAGCCAAAATGATCTTCATTATTACTGGCCGATAACAGATCGTTTTGCTGAACAGATTTTTTATTATTTTTATGCAGACCACGGAAAATCAATGTGATACATAGTAATATTAAAGCTATCAGCATAATGTCAAATATAGCGATCATAAACAAAGCCTGTTTTTTTTATTTAATCTTTCGGGCATCATATCATAGGTATGACGATACTGATTTTTTTCTAGAAAGCAAAGGATTACATGCAATGTTACCCGACTCTTTTATCAACAAACCTTTTGTTCCAGTGGACCATGGCGAAACAGAAAAATCTATTTCTGCCAACACGGTTAACGATAAATTATTAGCATTAGAGAAAAAAATTCTCTGTGGACGCCATTACGCAGGACAGTCCCGTAATAGGCTACTTGAAGAAACTGACCGGCATATCAAAGCTCGTCTATTGTGTGCCATTCGAATAGAAACCCTGCATAATATGATCATCGAGCTGGTAAATGATGATGTTATCAGTCCACTACAACTACAAGAATTACTTAATGATAAAACTGATTTTATCATTGATAAACAACAGGCTATCTGGCTGAATCAGCTCACCCAGGAAATAAATGGTCCGTTATATTACTCATTTAAAGGATAAGATAATGAGCAACATAATAAAACATATCCCCTCAGAGTCTGATATTAACGATAATAAAACCCAGGAATTTAGTTTAAGTGAAAATATTGCAGCTTTGATTGAAATTAAAAATGCCAATATCACCAGACAAACTCAAGAAAAAACGAATATCACTTCTGCACTGGTGAATTTAAAGTGGCTGAATCGCCAGGATCTTCACCCATGGTTAGTGAAAGAAGAAATCTATGGTGCTGTACTGGCTGAAATCGTCACCAGATACCCGGCACTTCAGCATAATATTAACGAACGGCTTGAGCAGCATTATCAGCGTATCAAAGCAGAAGAAGCAGAAACACTCTCAATAACACGCAGTCTGGCTGATGGCTGTTGGCAGGGTTCAACTCTGTCATAAACTCAGCGAAGTGGAGAGGACTAAACGAGGGTATTAATGATACTAGAAAACGCTCTCCTCTCCGGTTAAGGAGAGGAGAAAGCGGTTATTTTGCTGGAGCAGTGGTTTCCTGGCCCACAAGGCCAATTTTCAGATAACCCGCTTTATGCAGTATATCCATCACATCCATCAGCGTTTCATAATCTACCGTTTTATCTGCACGGAAGAAGATGGTGGTATCCTTTTTACCTTCGGTTGCAGCAGTCAGTGCATCAACCAAGGTCTCTTTTGTCACCTGATCGTTACCAATAAACATCTCACGATCGGCTTTGACTGACAAATAGAGCGGCTTTTCAGGACGTGGCTGCGGCTCACTAGTTGATGCTGGAAGATTCACTTTAACATCAACCGTTGCAAGAGGAGCAGCCACCATAAAGATTATCAGCAACACCAGCATGACATCGATAAAGGGTGTGACGTTAATCTCATGCATTTCCTCGTTGTCATCGAGGTTTTCATTCATGCGCATGGCCATAACGTATCAACCTGCTCGTAATTGTTTAGCGGTTCTTACCGAGCGGATCTCCGCGCTGGCTTCCAGGTCAAGATCACGGCTCTGGAGCAAAAGAACCTGAGCGGCAACATCACCCAATCCCGCTTTATAATTACCAATCATACGAGAGAAGACGTTATAGATAACAACTGCCGGGATCGCAGCGACCAGACCAATACCCGTTGCCAGTAGTGCTTCGGCGATGCCAGGCGCAACGACTGCAAGGTTAGTGGTTTGCGACTGTGCAATACCGATAAAGCTATTCATGATGCCCCAGACGGTACCAAACAGACCAACAAAAGGTGAAATCGCACCTATCGTTGCAAGGAAGCCGTTACCACGCCCCAAATAGCGTCCGACACTCGCGACACGACGCTCGAGACGAAAACCGGTACGTTCTTTAATTCCTTCGTTATCTTCGCTACCTTCGGATAACTCACGCTCGTTTTGCGCTTCGTGAATCAGTCCTACAGTGACACTGCCCGCCCCGAATGCTTTAGCGATAGCGCTGGCTTCATTTAAAGTGCGCACTTCAGCCAGTTGCTGTTGTTCACGCTTTAAGCGCCGATTATAAGCAATCAGCATCGTTATTTTTCTAAAGAAAATAGACCACGTCACCACAGAGGCCAGAACAAGGCCAATCATCACTAGCTTAACGACGATGTCGGCATGGCTGTACATACCCCAAACGGACAGATCCGTTTGCATCAAATCATTTGTCACGTCTTACGCTCCAGCAAAAATAGATACTAATACTGTCGATAATAATAGCAAAAAAACACCGAATTGATAGTGGTTCTCATTACTATTTGCATACTAACAGTTATTATCCTTACTTTTAATAGGATTATATCCTAATGCGCCATACCCACAATAACGCGATAACTTGAAGTGTGGCGGGTAGATACGCCAAGAAGCCATGCTTTTTTATTAACCTGAAAAAACGCCATGATGAAACCGAGAAGATTCATGATACGGTATGTCTGGACATCCAGATGGTTAAACAGGGCGAACAAAGATGACAGAAAAGCATATCGACACAACGCTGGTTCATGCCGGACGCAGAAAAAAATTTACCCAGGGTTCAGTTAATAGTGTTATCCAGCGAGCGTCATCTTTAGTTTTTGATAGCGTTGCCGACAAAAAACTGGCCACTAAAAACCGGGCTAAAGGCGAACTGTTTTATGGCCGTCGCGGTACGCTGACACACTTTTCTCTTCAGGAAGCCATGTGTGAGCTAGAGGGCGGAGTGGGTTGTGCACTGTTTCCCTGTGGTGCCGCAGCCGTCGCCAATACTATTCTGGCATTTGTTGAACAAGGCGATGATATTCTGATAACTGAAAGTGCTTATGAGCCTACCCAGGACTTTAGCCGCGGTATTCTGGCCAAACTTGGCGTCACCACGACTTGGTTCGACCCGATGAAAGGCGCCGATATAGCCAGTCTGATTAAACCTAATACACGAATAGTTTTTCTCGAATCGCCAGGATCCATCACCATGGAGTTTTGCGATATTCCCGCCATTGTTAAAGCCGTACGCAGTGTTGCCCCCGAGATAATTATCATGATTGATAACTCCTGGGCTGCGGGAGTTCTATTTAAAGCTCTGGACTTTGATATCGATATTTCTATTCAGGCGGGTACCAAATATCTGGTCGGTCACTCGGATGCGATGATAGGTACTGCGGTATCCAATGCACGCTGCTGGGATACTCTGCGGGAAAATGCCTATCTGATGGGACAGATGGTTGATGCTGATACCGCTTATGTGACCAGCCGTGGTTTACGTACTCTGGGTGTACGTTTACGCCAGCATCAGGAAAGTAGCCTCAAAATAGCCCAGTGGCTTGCCGAACATCCGCAAGTTGAACAAGTGAACCACCCTGCTATTCCAGACAGTAAAGGCCACACTTACTGGCAGCGTGACTTTACCGGCAGCAGCGGACTGTTTTCCTTCATACTCAAAAAACGTCTTAATAGCACCGAATATGCTGACTACCTCGATAATTTTAACTACTTCAGCATGGCTTACTCCTGGGGTGGCTTTGAGTCACTGATCCTTGCCAGCCAGCCAGAAGAACTGGCAGCTATTCGTCCTGTCAGCGGTGTCGATTTTACCGGTACACTGGTACGTGTTCATATCGGCCTGGAAAATGTTGATGATTTAATCGCCGATTTGGAGGCGGGTTTCCAGAGAATCAGCTAAAACTGAGAGTTTTTTGACCTTAGATACATATTGTTGAACCACCATTTGAGATGTTACGCTCATTTTTAGTTACAATAAGATCTACAGAGATAAGTCGAAGTGATGGGTACACCATCCGGCATCTCACGAATTAGTGGTTCAACAGGATCCATCATGGCTGTGATACACGAGATTGCTCAGGCGCTGTGGAATAATGATTTCGCTGCGTTATCCGATCCCCACGTTATTAACATTGTTTATTTCGTGATGTTCGTTACCTTGTTTCTTGAAAATGGTTTGCTGCCGGCAGCCTTTTTACCCGGCGATAGTTTGCTGGTTCTTGCCGGGGCACTCATCGCCAAGGGGGTCATGGGATTTGTTCCGACGCTCGTTATTCTGACGATTGCCGCAAGCCTTGGCTACTGGTTAAGCTATCTTCAAGGACGCTGGCTGGGCAATACACGGGTGGTGAAGGGCTGGTTGCATCAGCTTCCTGAACACTATCATGATAAAGCCAATCATATGTTTAACCGCCATGGTCTGGTGGCCCTGTTGGCCGGTCGATTTATTGCTTTTGTGCGCACTTTGCTGCCCACTATTGCCGGTCTTTCAGGTTTAAGTAATCGCCGTTTTCAATTTTTTAACTGGTTGAGTGGTTTTCTCTGGGTATTACTGATTACCAGTTTTGGCTATATCTTAAGTATGATCCCATTTGTAAAACGCCATGAAGACCAAGTGATGACTTTTCTGGTTATTCTCCCAATAGCATTACTGGCAATCGGTTTGACTGGCACAATTATCGTGGTGCTAAGAAAGAAGTTCTCCACCAGTAAATAAATCCTCATTTTCAAATAGTCTGGTGTTAAACCACACCAGACTATGTCAGTCCGCTAATCAGGCTCTGATACGAGCCGAATCCTCACCGGGTGTCACACCAAAATAGCGTTTAAATTCACGACTAAACTGTGAAGCACTTTCATAACCAACATGGATAGCAGCAGTACTTGCCTTCATTCCATCATGCAGCATCAATAAGCGCGCTTTATGCAGACGGTAGCTTTTCAAGTACTGGAGTGGCGAAGTGCTGGTGACTGACTTAAAATTGTGATGGAAAGCTGAGACGCTCATATTGGCATCAGCCGCCAGTTGATCGACAGTCAGACTTTCCGTGTAGCGTGTTTCTATCCGCCGGATAACCCGGCTTATCTGACTAAAATGAGTCTGTCTGGTGACCAAGGCTAATAATGCTCCGCCTCGTGGCCCTCTTAATACCTGGTAAAGGAGTTCACGAATGATCTGTTTGCCAAGAATTTTCGCGTCCAGTGGGTGCTCAAGCACATCCAGTAACCGTTCAGCAGCACAAAGAATATCTTCAGAGAGTTCGACCGAGTTAATCCCATCTGCCGAAGCCTGGGGACAAAAGCTGTCGTCTTCGCCAATATCCATGACCAGGTTCTGAAGCTGGAGTAAATCGATGTTAATGCGCATTCCTGCCAGTGGTTCTTCCGGTGTGGCCTTGGTTTCGCACTCAAACGGTAACGGGACGGTCAGGAGCAAATACTCATTGGCATCATAGTGAAACACCCGACCATTCAGATAACCCGTTTTATGCCCTGAAAAGAGAAATATTATACCCGGTTCGTACATTACCGGCGATCGCTCCCGAGGTGTAGTGCCGTATAAAAGATGAATACCCGGAATGGAAATTTCATTTTTTTCATTTAAAGTCAGTAACTTGATTTTATTTGTTAGTTGCTGGCAGACGGTCTGGCGGTTCATTAGCGACGACTCCTCTCCTCACTTTCATCTTTAACATTGTGCCCGTGATTTTCTTATTTCTCCAGAGCACGAGAGAAATAGGCAAGACAAAAGCAGGAATAAGCATTGAGAGATTGCCGGGTAACTACCAGAATAACTGTCATTGCAATGTGTCGTATTGTCCATTTGAAGAACAGGAAAATAATTATGAATAACTTCAACCTTCATACCCCTACTCGTATTCTGTTTGGTAAAGGGGCTATTGCTGAATTACGTGCACAAATCCCAGCGCAAGCCCGTGTATTGATTACTTATGGCGGCGGTAGCGTCAAAAAAACCGGTGTTCTGGATCAGGTTTATCAGGCGCTGGAAGGTCTTGATATTCTGGAGTTTGGCGGTATCGAACCTAACCCTGCTTATGAAACATTAATGAAAGCGGTTGAGCTGGTTCGCGCTGAAAAAGTGACCTTCTTACTCGCCGTTGGTGGTGGTTCCGTGTTGGATGGCACTAAATTTATTGCCGCCGCGGCACATTATCCGGAAGATAAAGATCCGTGGAATATCTTACTGACTCACGGAAATGATGTAGCTAGTGCGATCCCAATGGGTTCAGTGCTGACACTGCCAGCAACAGGCTCTGAGTCAAACTCTGGCGCAGTCGTGTCCCGTCGTGCAACAGGTGATAAACAGGCATTTATGTCTGATTTCGTCCAGCCAGTCTTTGCTATCCTCGATCCGGTTTATACCTATACTCTGCCTGCTGTACAGGTCGCGAATGGTGTGGTGGATGCCTTCGTCCATACCGTAGAACAGTATTTAACCTATCCGGTTAATGCAAAAGTCCAGGACCGTTTTGCCGAAGGTTTGCTGTTAACCTTAATTGAAGAAGGCCCTAAAGCATTAGCTGAACCAGAAAACTATGATGTCCGTGCGAACGTGATGTGGGCAGCAACCATGGCGCTTAATGGCCTGATTGGTGCGGGTGTTCCTCAAGACTGGGCAACACATATGCTGGGTCATGAGTTAACGGCAATGCATGGCCTTGATCACGCTCAGACTCTGGCTATCGTGTTACCTGCTTTGCTTAATGAAAAGCGTAATGAGAAACACGCCAAACTGTTGCAGTATGGTGAGCGTGTATGGAATATCACTGAAGGTAGCGAAGAAGCCCGTATTGACGCGGCTATCAGTGCAACACGTCACTTCTTTGAGCAAATGGGAACCGGAACTCGCTTCTCTGCTTATGGTCTGGATGGCAGTTCAATCCCAGCTTTACTGGCCAAACTTGAGGAAAAAGGTTTGACTAAACTGGGTGAACATCGGGACATTACCCTGGATGTCAGCCGTCGCATTTATGAAGCTGCACGGTAAAGTTAGTCGCTTTTTACCTGTTAGTACTGATAATTGACTAAACTTAACACGCTGTCGCCTGTCTGATATACAGCGTGTTAAGCACTTTTTTCGCTGTATCTCCTGTTTGCAGATCTCTGTAACCAGGACGTAGCACTCTCTTTTTTCGGGCTATACCCTGAACAATTTTAAGTATGACGGGAGCCACTTTCTGAACCCTACGTTTTAAAGGAGATATTATGACTCATCAGGCCTTAATTACCCTGAATGATGGGAACCAGATACCACAGCTAGGACTGGGTGTCTGGCAAGCCTCTAATGAGCAGGCTCAGAGCGCGATTGAAACAGCACTGGATGTCGGATATCGCTCTATTGATACCGCAGCCATTTATGAGAATGAAGAAGGCGTCGGTCACGCTTTACAGCAGACTGATATACCACGTGAAGATCTGTTTATTACCACCAAACTGTGGAATGACTCACACCTGAATCCTGAGAAAGCGCTGGAAGAAAGCCTGAAAAAACTCCAGCTGGACTATCTTGATCTGTATCTGATCCACTGGCCAGTCCCTAAAGCTGATAATTATGTCCAGGCCTGGAAAGGTATCATTGAGCTGCAAAAGCAGGGATTAATCAAAAGTATTGGTGTCTGTAACTTCCATGAAAGTCATCTCCAGCGCCTGCTGGATGAAACTGGCGTCATTCCTGTTATCGACCAGATTGAGCTTCATCCGCTGTTACAACAGCGTCCGTTACATGCCTGGAATAATACCCATAAAATTCAGACTGAATCCTGGAGTCCACTGGCTCAAGGTGGTGAAGGCGTCTTTGACCAAAAAATTATCCGTAATCTGGCGGATAAATACGGCAAAACCCCAGCACAGATCGTGATTCGCTGGCATCTGGACAGTGGGCTGGTTGTCATTCCTAAATCCGTCACACCATCACGCATTGCAGAAAACTTTGCGGTCTTTGACTTCCGTCTGGACAGAGATGAACTGAATGAAATCGCGGGTCTGGATATCGGAAAACGTCTGGGGCCTAACCCGGATACCTATGAAAGAGTGTAAGCTGGCAGCGCTTTAACAAAGTCAGATAAAAAGAGAGGGAGGCAAACTCCCTTTCTTTTTTTCCTTCAAACTATATTATAAATTCATCTTATCGTTACAGATAATATAACTGACAATATTTAAATATTTCTTTATCTGAATAGTTTATGAAATAATTTAATACCATCAAGTAAGTTAAAGATATAAAAATCACTATTTATTAACCGCTAACCATTATCAGAAAATAGACATTATCCTTCACGAGTAGAGTTTATACCCAAAATAATTCGAGTTGCTTGTAGGCGCAAAGAGAACAACGTGGTATAGCGCTTCGGGAGGAACGTACTACCGCCCATATGATGCTACAGCAAGGTATGAGTTACGATGTGGTAGTGAAAGTCACAGGCCTGAGTATGGAAGAGCTGGCATCACTCAATAATTGAGCCGGTCAGGTATTCATCGACAGAATTGCCCCGATAGAAAACCCTTAAAGACCGAGCCAATAAAATCAAATTTCTCTGACAAAACATAGCGCTATTTTTCGTGATAGTGGCAGCACGAAAACAATCACCGGGAAGGCAACCATCCATGAGATTAGCCACGATCCGGGCCATACTCTAAAAATATCAGTAACAAACCCAACATTCATTAACAGACTGATCATTGAAACTACGCCACTCATAAAAAATGAGGTTATCCCAGGCAGCACAAATTTCATAAATCTGGGATGAAGCTTTGCTCTTTTCAAAAAATACTCCAAAACATACCTCAAAAAATAGTGTCTGTTACCCGCCTGATATTTAACAAGCTAACAACGCAAGCGGCGAAGTAATATACATTATTTTTTCTTTTCGGCAACGTCAAAAAGTAGAGTCAAGGAAGGAAAAACAGATGGGTGACAGTTAATACCAGGCTCCATCAAGGAGCCTGGGGATCGCTCAACTTATCATGCAGAATAGCGCGGCGGCCTGAACTATCAAATTGAGTGAGTGAAAGTCCGGGAGATAACATCCTGCTGCTGTTCGCGCGTTAAAGCATTAAAGCGCACCGCGTAACCGGAGACACGGATCGTCAACGTTGGGTAATTCTCCGGGTGTTCAATCGCATCAAGCAGCATTTCTCGATTCATCACGTTTACGTTCAAATGCTGCCCTCCCTCGGTCTTCACATCGTGATAAAAATAGCCGTCGAGCAGCCCCACCAAATTCAACTGGCGCACGCTGTCATTTTTTCCTAACGCAGCAGGGACTATCGAGAAGGTGTAAGAAATACCATCTTTTGCATAACTGAATGGTAATTTTGCCACTGAATTTAAAGAGGCAATGGCGCCTTTACGATCTCTGCCGTGCATAGGATTTGCGCCTGGTGCGAAAGGCGCCCCGCTACGACGTCCATCAGGCGTGTTACCGGTTTTCTGTCCATAAACTACGTTTGAGGTAATCGTTAAAATTGACTGCGTGGGTACAGCATTACGATAGGTTGGCAGCGACTGGATCTTTTTCATAAACTGCTCAACTAAATCACAGGCAATGGTATCGACGCGATCGTCGTTATTTCCATATTGCGGATATTCACCTTCAATCACAAAATCAACCGCCAGACCATTGTGATCGCGTACCGGCTTAACGGTGGCATACTTAATGGCTGACAGAGAATCTACTGCCACAGACAATCCCGCGATGCCACATGCCATAGTGCGATAGACATCTCTGTCATGGAGCGCCATCAATGATGCTTCATAACTGTATTTATCATGCATGTAGTGAATAAGATTCAGTGCAGTAATGTATTGTGAAGCCAGCCAGTCCATAAAATGATCAAGACTGTTCATCACCTTGTCATAATCCAGTATCTCATCAAGCATTACAGGCGTTTTCGGCCCAACCTGGATTTTAAGCTTTTCATCCATTCCGCCATTGATGCAATACAACAACGTTTTTGCAAGGTTTGCGCGTGCTCCAAAGAATTGCATCTGTTTCCCTATGACCATCGGGCTTACACAACAAGCAATTGCATAATCATCACTGTCAAAGTCACAACGCATCAGATCGTCATTTTCATACTGTAATGATGACGTTTCTATAGAAACTTTCGCCGCATAAACTTTGAACGGTTTTGGTAAAGCCTCTGACCAGAGAATAGTCAGATTAGGTTCCGGTGCCGGTCCCATAGTGTAAAGCGTATTCAAATAGCGATAAGCATTTTTAGTCACTAGTGTGCGACCATCCAGCCCCATCCCACCAATGACTTCTGTGGCCCAGATAGGATCACCTGAGAACAGCGAGTCAAATTCAGGCGTGCGTAAGAAACGCACCATGCGGATCTTCATAATGAAGTGATCGACCAGTTCCTGCGCTTGTTCCTCGGTAATGATCCCTGACGCCAGATCTCGCTCAATATAAATATCGATAAACGAAGTCGTTCGTCCCAAGGACATCGCTCCCCCATTTTGCGATTTCACCGCAGCCAGGTAAGCGAAATAGAGCCACTGCAATGCTTCTTGTGCATTGACTGCCGGGCGAGAAATATCAAAACCATAACTTGCCGCCATCTCTTGAATTTGCAGCAGAGCCCGACGATGCTCAGAGAGTTCTTCCCGCAGGCGGATCACCGCTTCAAGATTTTCGCCACGTTCAAGTGATGCCTGTAGATCGGCAAACTGTAATTCACGTTCTCGTACCAAGTATGCAATACCGTACAGCGCCACACGGCGGTAGTCACCAATGATGCGCCCACGGCCATAGCCATCAGGTAAACCGGTCAGTACACCTGATTTGCGGCAGCGTAAAATATCCGGAGAATAGACATCAAATACCCCCTGGTTATGCGTTTTACGCAGCGAAGTAAATTGATATTCAAAATCTGGATCCATTTTTTGACCATAAGCTTCAAACGAACTTTTGATCATATTGATACCGCCGTAAGGATGCAGAGCACGCTTGAGCGGTTTATCTGTCTGCAACCCGACAATTTTTTCCTGAGATTTTATAATATAGCCAGGCGCATGTGCGGTAATGGTCGTCGCCACATTTAAATCGAAGTCAACAGGTGCATGTGTGGCATTTTCAAGACGAATACCTTCCATCACCTTTTCCCACAGTGCGGTAGTCGCTGTGGTCGCTCCGACTAAAAAGGATTCATCACCCTCATAGGGGGTATAATTGTGCTGGATAAAATCACGAACGTTAATTTCGCGCTGCCATTCTTCACCTGAGAATCCTTTCCAGGCATGAGAATATTTTTCATTGGTAATATCGATATCAACCTTCATTTCTTCATTCCTCTATACCCGTCATACTTCAAGTTGCGCAGGATTGCTGGCGTTCAGGCCGCCGAATCACATAGTCTGTCTATGCTCATCGACTGCCTTCTCTTTGCGCCTACAAGCAACTCGAATTATTTAGGGAATAAACCATATTAATATTTCAGACATATTCCGCGAAGTGATATTTATTCCCTAAATGCAGTGCATCAAGAGCAATCATTTTTTCTTCGTTTGTTGGAATAACCGCACAAATAACAGCTGATTGAGGGGTCGAAATAATTCGGTCACCAACCCAATTACTTTGACTATTTTTACTTTCATCTAATTGAATGCCAAACACACGTAAACGTTCAATTACCAGTCGCCGGATAAGCTGCGAATTTTCACCAATACCGCCAGTAAAAATAACACCATCAAAATGCGCCAGGGCGGCGATATGTGCCCCAATCGTTCTGGCAATACGATGCACAAAAGTATTAATCGCTCGCTGTGCACGTGGGTCACCTTTATGCCACGCCTTTTCCAGAATACGTAAATCTGAAGAGATCCCCGAAAGCCCAAGCAGACCAGACTCTTTATTAGCGACTTGCTCAAGGTCTGCTATCGATTGCCCGGTCTGGCGCGCAATAGAGGCCATTACGCCAAAGTCTACGTCGCCGCAGCGGGTACCCATAATTAAACCTTCAAGCGGCGTCATCCCCATTGAGGTATCAACGCTTTTTCCATCCTGTACCGCGCAAACTGAAGCGCCATTTCCCAGATGAGCAATGACTAATCCTGAAGACTTCCCTGAAATACCAGGCAGTTCGCCAGCCTGCTGGGCCACATAGCGATAAGATATTCCGTGGAAGCCATAGCGACGTACGCCATAATCTTCGTAATAGCGGTAGGGTAAGCCATACAAATAGGATTCTGGTTTTAACGTCTGATGGAAACTGGTATCAAATACTGCAACCTGTGGAATGCCAGGAAAATATCGCCGCGACGACTCTACTCCGTTCAAATTAGCGTAATTATGCAAGGGGGCTAAAGGTGAAACCTGACGGATCTGTTCAATCACTTTGTCGGTAATTAAAACGGATTCTTTAAATACTCCGCCGCCATGTGCAATACGATGACCAATATATTCAACGCTATCAATTAAATTTCTTTTTTCAAGTTCTACAGATATTACAGCCAGTGCATCTTCGTAACTTTGAAGAGCCAATAGTACGGGTTCACCATCATTAACTTTAATAAATGCCGCGCTGGTATTAATACCGTCACATATTCCAGATAAAAGAACATCACAGGTTTGTGCATCGAGTACTGAAAATTTAACTGAAGAGGAGCCACAGTTAATCGTCAATACGACAGGATAATCATTCATATTAATCATCACTCATCTTAAATTAGTCGTTATCAATTAAATTAATTTAAAGACAATATTAAGGATGGTCAGTAATCCAATTATGGTGACAAAGATGTTTTCCGGTTTTCCCCGGTATTTTGCCAGCGCCGGGACTTTACGAATGGCATACATAGGCAGCAGGCAAAGCAGTGAGGCGATAATCGGAGCACCCATAGCTTCAATCAAATCAAGAATATTCGGGTTAGCATAAGCGACAACCCAAGTTGACCCCATGATAAATACCATGCTGAGGAAGTTAAGCTTGCCTCCGGATATTTTATTTTTATCACCTTTATAAGCAAACTTGAGGATTAAGCCGTTAAGGCCTTCCAGCGTGCCTAAATAGTGACCAAAGAAAGATTTGAAAATGGCAACCAAGGCAATAATCGACGCGCTATATTCAAGCACAGTCGCGAAGGTTGATTTCGAACCGGTCATTGATGAAAAGTGGTTAGCCAGATATGAGAGCACTGGAATATTCTGTGCTTTAGCTTCCGCCATATTTTGTGGTGACAGCGTAAACAGGCAGCTGAAAGCAAAGAACATCACTACCACAACCATCAGTATACTGGCACGAGAGATAATTTTAGAGACTCTGTCTTGGGTGAATTCCTTACCGAATTGTCTTTCGTACTCTTCCCGCTTAGAAACAACAAAGGAAGAGACAATCGGTGAAAAGTTGAAAGAGAACACCATAATTGAAATACCCAGCCAGACAGTAACCAGAATGCCATCATGACCAGTAAGCGATATTTCACTGAAATTGACCTGATTGACGACCTCTGCGTTCCAGTAAGGGATAAGCGAAAGCGATATCAATACCAGGCAAGCAATAAACGGAAACACCAGGTAGCTCATCACCTTGACCATCAAGTCTTTACCAAAGTAAATCACAAAGGCCATCAGCAGAAGTAAGAGCAGAGCAACAAGGCCTCGGTTGAGCGGCATCAATTGCAGCTGGTTCTCCCAGAAAGTCATGAAGGTATTAGTGATGGTGACACCATAAATCCACAGCAGCGGGCAAATCGCAAAGAAGTACAAGAAGGTAATGACCACTCCACCGGTTTTACCAAAGTGCTCTTCAACTGTTTCAGTAATGTTCCCGGACGGATTGCTACCCGACAGACACAGACGCGCCAAAGCTCGATGGCAATAGAACGCGATTGGAAATGCCAGAAATAGCATTATCAAAATAGGAATTAAGCCGCCATAACCTGCCCGAATAGGAAAGAATAATACTCCAGCACCGATAGCTGTGCCAAATAACCCCAGAGTCCAAGTCGTATCTGATTTACGCCACGTTGATATTTCTTTTTGATTAATAATTGTTGAATCTATATTACTCATAATAACGATCCTCTAATTTTTAAATTAAATATCCGCAGATCCTGTCACTTGTGATACGCGAGATAAGTCAATATTACCGCCAGAAATAACACTTACTGTTTTACGACCTTTAATATAGCTATCAAGTTTGCCACTCAATAACGCAGCAGTAGCCAAAGCGCCGGCACCTTCGGTCACAACTTTATTTCGTTGAATAAGTGCTACCATACTATTTTGTATTTCTTCTTCGCTGACTAAAATAATATCGGTTACCAAATCTCTGACAATGTCAAAAGTGATTTTACCCGGAGAAGAAACATCACAACCATCTGCTAATGTCCCTGCCACACGATGCGATGTGAGCTCTCCCTTCTTAAATGATGCAGCCATGCCATGAACATTCTCAGCCTGAACACCAATAATATTGATAGTTGGGTTGATTGATTTTATCGCTAATGCAATACCGGCAATTAAGCCACCACCACCAATAGGTACGATAACGTTGTCCACATCATATAAATCTTCGAGAATTTCCAGACCAATGGTTCCTTGTCCAGCAATCACTTTCTCATCGTCATAAGGAGGAATAAAGATGCGGCCTTCCTGCTCAACAATTTCTTTTACTCTGGCAATAGTGTCATTGAAGTTATCACCATGCAGTATGACTTGAGCCGAATAGTCCATGGTTGCGGCTACTTTTGATTTTGGTGCACCTTTTGGCATCACCACTAAACCGTCAATACCTAGAATTGCACAGGATAACGAAACACCTTGGGCATGATTACCCGCCGAACAGGCAACAACACCTTTTCTTTTCTCTTCTTCAGTTAAAGAACTCAGTTTATTGAAGGCGCCACGTATTTTAAATGATCCAGTACGTTGCATGTTTTCAAATTTTAAGAAAATTTCGCCTTTACAGCATTCACTCAAGTAATTTGAGCGTGGCATTCCTGTTTTATAAATATAACCAGACAGTCTTTTTTTTGCTTCCAGAATATCATTGATAGTGACAGGAAGTTCATAATCGATATGCATATGGCCTCTATTTTAAAAAATAAATGTTGGAGAGTAGAGTTTTTTAGTCCCCTACTATATTTGTTCGGTTAATATTATTTGTATATTTAATTATGCAACTTTATTTAGTTTATTAAATTTAAATTTATTTATTAACGAATGCTTTTTTGCCAATTCTATTAACATATCGGCAGATTTTTTAATTCTGTAGTTTTTAGACCACACCGCAGCATAACGGGCGATGGGTAGCTTATCCTCTACAGGAAGTATATGGAATTGATCAGAGCCGAAGGGAGAATTCATTTCTTTAGGAATAACGGTCAGGAATCCGGCATTGAGTACCAGGTTATATATTGTCACTACAGAATCTGTCTTAATAATACTTTCACTGGTAATATTATTTTTTTGAAGGGTGGTCAGAAGTTCGCTGTAATATCCCATTTCGGTATGAGGCAACACCCACTGCTCATGGCGTAAAGCGCTAAGCGTAGTGGCCTCGCTGCATGTTCGCGTTCGATTAGCAACCAGGACAAATTCAGACTCAAACAGGGGCTCAATATGAAGATCCTGTAGCAGCATTTCATCGCTTAATGTGCCAATGGCAAAATCCAGACGGCCATCACGAATAGCGGGTAAAAAAGAGGATAGCTGGGCTTCATACATCGATACCTGCGCCTGCGGGAACAGGTTTTTAAACTCTTTTAGCATTCCAGGCAAAAACGTGAAGCCAATTAATGAAGGATAACCAAAAGAGACATCAACTTCACCAATACCTGCCATATTGCTCATCTCGTTACACAGATTTCTTAATTCGCGGGTAATTGATTCAGAATGAGAGAGCAGAACTTTACCGGCTTCGGTCAGCTTAACGCCGGTATTTTTACGACTGATAAGTGCTAAGCCAAAGTAGGCTTCCATATCATTGATTATCTTACTGACTGCTGGTTGAGTCAGATTAAGTTTTTTTGCCGCAGAACCAAATGAGCCATTTCTGATCACTTCCTGGAAAACTACCAGATGCTGTGTTTTAGGTAATGTATAGTTTTCCATGATCTGTGCTTTCGAGTAGTTTTCCATGCCACGATCATATCGAATTCATGCTGAACTGTTATGTGCAGTAGCTCACAGTTACCCGACTAATCATTAATGATGAATAACAAATCGATATAAAATCAGTGAGTTATGGTTTTTTATCTGATATTTACATGATTAATATCAACCTTAAATAGAATAATCAATTTAATTGATGGCAATAATAAAAATTTATCACCAGATAATAATTAATTACTGTTGAATATCACTTGTAATTATCTTGTTATAAATATCAAATAATAATAAACGGAATCACTAATTAATTATATAAATCAGTTAAAAATAAGTTGTTCAATGCTATAACGATGTAAAATCTCTAAAAAAGAGCCAGTCAGTTTCTTATCTGACTGGCATTATTTTGATAATAGTCTATCGATTACTTCTGAGTCGATTTTCCTTTAACGCCGGTGCTGGTTCGACGTTGATGCTCCGGCGGTGTATGACGAGTCAGCGCAGGACGCAGGGCACTATTTCGTCTGCGTGCAGCGCGGATTTCTTCCAGAGTTGGAGCAGGAACCAGACATTCACGACGCCCACCAATCAGATGTTTTTTACCCATCGCTTCTAATGCTTCACGGATCAATGGCCAGTTAGCGGGATCGTGATAGCGTAATAGCGCTTTATGCAGCCGACGCTGGCGATCCCCCCGTGGCACGACGATATCCTCACTCTTATAACTCACCTTACTGAGCGGATTCTTACCGGTGTAATACATGGTGGTTGAGTTTGCGAGCGGTGAAGGATAGAAGTTCTGTACTTGATCAAGACGGAAACGATGCTGTTTCAGCCAGAGTGCCAGATTCACCATATCTTCATCCCGCGTACCTGGATGCGCTGAGATAAAGTAAGGGATCAGGTACTGCTCTTTCCCTGCCTGCTTAGAATAGGTATCAAACAGCTCTTTAAAACGCTGATAACTCCCCATGCCCGGTTTCATCATCATCGCCAGTGGCCCTTGCTCAGTATGCTCTGGCGCAATCTTCAGATAACCCCCCACATGATGAGTAGCCAGTTCCTTGATATAGCGTGCATCTGCCACAGCCAGGTCATAGCGCACCCCGGAAGCGATAAGGATCTTTTTAATCCCGCTCAGAGAACGTGCCCGACGATAAAGATTGATGGTCGGTTGATGATCCGTATCCATATGCTGACAAATTTCCGGATAGACGCAGGAAAGACGACGGCAAGTCTGTTCAGCACGTGGAGACTTACAGCGCAGCATATACATATTGGCCGTCGGTCCGCCTAAATCTGACACTACGCCAGTAAAACCAGGAACCGTGTCGCGCATCGCTTCAATTTCTTGAATGATCGAGTCTTCAGAACGACTCTGAATAATGCGTCCTTCATGTTCAGTAATGGAACAGAATGAACAGCCGCCGAAACAACCCCGCATAATATTGACGGAGAAACGGATCATCTCATAGGCGGGAATGCGTGCTTTACCGTAAGAGGGATGAGGTACACGCTGATAAGGCAGCGCGAAAACACTGTCCATCTCTTCGGTTGATAATGGAATAGCCGGAGGATTGATCCAGATATAGCGGTCACCGTGTTTCTGCATTAAAGCACGTGCACAGCCCGGGTTGGTTTCATGATGCAGGATCCGCGAAGCGTGGGCATACAGTACCTTGTCGTTTTTGACTTTCTCAAACGAGGGCAGCAGCACATAGGTTTTCTCCCACGGTTTGGGTCTGGCTGGCTGAACCGTCACCTGTTGAGCTTTTGCCTGCTGCTCTGAAGGCGCAAATTTAGTCCCTTCAGCACAAGGAAGATCCTCGCCATAAGGATGAGGAATAGGATCAATACGCCCAGGTGAGTCCAGTCGGGTTGAGTCGACCCCGCTCCAGCCCGGTAGGGCTGTTTTGCGCATCATTGCGGTATTTCGTACATCATCAATATCAGCAATCGCTTCGCCGCTCGCCAGGCGATGCGCCACTTCCACTAGCGGACGTTCACCGTTGCCAAAGATAAGCATATCGGCTTTCGCATCAACCAGAATCGAACGGCGTACGGTATCAGACCAGTAATCATAGTGCGCTGTACGCCGCAAACTTGCTTCAATTCCGCCCAGAATCACCGGTACATCACGCCAGGCCTCTTTACAGCGTTGGGTATACACCATTGAGGCTCTGTCGGGACGCTTACCGGCAACGTTATCTGGCGTATAGGCATCGTCATGGCGCAATTTGCGATCCGCGGTATAGCGGTTGATCATCGAGTCCATATTGCCGGCAGTGACCCCAAAAAACAGATTAGGTTTACCTAACCGCATAAAGTCCTGCTTTGATGTCCAGTCTGGCTGGGCAATGATACCGACCCGAAAGCCTTGTGCTTCCAGCATTCGTCCACAAATTGCCATGCCAAAGCTAGGATGATCAACATAGGCATCACCGGTAACCAGAATAATGTCGCAGCTATCCCAGCCAAGCTCATCCATCTCCTGACGAGACATAGGTAAAAAAGGTGCCGGGCCGAAGCAGGCAGCCCAGTACTGCGGCCATGCAAACAGTTCCCGATCAGGCTGGATCAAACTTTTGACAGACATAGTCATTCCGTAATAGCGATTATTTAGTGAACAAAGGGGGCGGATTATACGCTTTTAGCCACAATAAGCTAAAGGCTTTTATTCAGAAGGGACTTTTCCTTTTCCCGAAAGGAAAAGGGAACCTACAGAGTTACCTGTAGGCGACAAGTTCAGCCCGGCGATGAACATAGACAGCTATGTGATTCGGCTGCCTGAACGCCAGCAACGACCAGGCAACTTGAAGTATGACGGGTATACCCTAAATAATTCGAGTTACCTGTAGGCGACAAGTTCAGCCCGGCGATGAACATAGACAACTATGTGATTCGGCGGGCTGAACGCAGGCAACACCCAGGTAACTTGAAGTATGACGGGTATATACCCTAAATAATTCAAGTTGCCTGTAGGCGCAAAGAGAAGGCAGTCGATGAGCATAGATAAACTATGTGATTCGGCTGCCTGAACGCCAGCAACGACCAGGCAACTTGAAGTATGACGGGTATTTTAAGGTGCAGGTTGAACAACTAGCTGACCCTTAGAGCCGCGATCGCCCATTTCCAGAGTCTGGCTGGAGTAAAGGAAAGGGAAATTAGTCCATGAGGGTTGATTAAAATAGACCAGTAACTCAACCTGACCATCTATCCAGACTGTATCTTTCCAGCCGCGATCTTCACCAAATGGCATCGCACCGTTGACATTGCGAACCAGGAAACGCACCCCTTCAATATGGAATGACTGCGGCATATCTGCCCGTACAGTCCATCTTTCCCAGGTGCCTTGTTGGGCATGAATATCGGTACGGCTAATATCCCACAGCTGGCCATTAATACCAGGGTCATCACCCAAGGTAATTTCACGGCTTCGCACCGGACTTCCGGCTATCACTTCTTCTGAGAGTAAGCGAGTCGGCAAAGCGTCTGTTACTAACGGCAGTAAGCCGGTCGGGCGTAATGTTAACACCAGCGTGGATTGCAGAATTGATGAGGGTTCAAAGAGCCCGCGAATACGATCCATAATGCCCGCGGCTTCACCGCAGGTAATAGAGACTTCTTTTCCGGTAGACATATCCACCAGAATTTCACGCCGTTCACCCGGCGCCAGAGATAACTGCTGAACTGAAACCGGCGCAGGTAAGAAACCCTGATCGCCCGCGATAACATGCATTTTTCTGGCATCACTCATCTGTAACAGATAGCGCCGAGCATTAGACGCATTCAGTAAGCGTAAACGCACCCAACCACGTGAAACGTCAACATAGGGGCTTTGTACACCATTAGCCAGCAAGGTATCGCCGAGTAACCCACCACTACTGGGTTCTTTGTATTCTGGTGCACCAAAACTATTCAGCCGCTTATCCTGGATAATGACGGGAAAATCATCGACACCATAGTGATTAGGAATAGGAAGTGATTGGCTTATAGCATCTTCAACCAGCCACATTCCCGCCAGCCCGTTATAGACATGCTGGGCAGTGCGGTTTGGTGTATTAGCATAATACCAGAGCGTCGCAGCCTGCTGGCGAACCGGTAAGATAGGAGCCCAGTCTGCGCCAGGAGGAATAATCCTGGCAATACCACCGATTAATGCTCCAGGAACCTGCAGACCTGCCACCGTCATCGAGACACTTTCTGTCAGACGGTTGCTATAAATCATTTTAACGTCGTCGCCACTCCAGACGCGGATAGTGGGTCCAAGATAATGGCCGTTAATACCCCAGATAGATACTTTAGGTCCACCATTAAATGACCAGTGAGCACGCTGTAACGTCAGAAACAGCGGCTGACCACGCCGCGATTCAAGCAAGGGCGGAATAGGTAAGGCTTGTTGCTGTCCTGCCGCGTTAGCCCTCGCTGGCAATGCACTGGCACAAATGGCCAGTCCGGATGCCTGAATAAACTGACGGCGACTGAATGACATAATTGCTCCATATAATACTGAATAGGGTATATAAACCATTAACACCCTGACAGACTGGCCATATACCAAACCGGGCGTCTTAACTTCACGGCAACGTAAATGATGCCAGGTAACCGCTTTAGTTAGCCTGGTGTTTCGTCACTTTAGTCTGCGCTTCCCGTTCAGCCACTTCTTTATCCAGTTCCTCGATTTTCGTTCTCATCAAATCACGACAATAGGTGGCAAGTTTGCGGGCGTCATTTTTATCATAGCCACTAATATCAATAGGCGGCAGCATTTCAACAATAACGACACCATTATTCCAGCGATTAAGTTTCACCTTATTATGGGTGGTAGAGACACATACCGGAATAACAGGTACACCGGCAGCAAGCGCAGCATGAAATGCTCCTGTTTTAAATGGCAACAGGCCACGGCCTCTACTCCGGGTCCCTTCGGGAAACATCCAGATAGAGATTTTACGCTTATGAATTTGCTCCACGACCTGGGTCAAAGTACCGACGGCTTTGGATCTATTATCTCTGTCAATCAGCAGGTTTCCGGTTATCCAGTAAAGTGGCCCAAACAAAGGAACCCATAACAGACTTTTCTTTCCTACCGTCACGGTTGACGGCTGGACTATCCCGGCAGCAGTGACCATATCGTAATTATTTTGGTGGTTGCCAATATAGATAGCCGGCGGATTTGATTCTGCGCCAGGAGGTAAACGATACTCCACCTTCAAGCCAAAAACCGGTGCCAGGCGAGAGAAAAAATGACCGAACGTGGCGACATGACGTGGGTTACGCGGGCTAAACAGGCAGTAAATCGATCCTAAAACACAGACCAGAATGCAATAAATAATAGCGATAATAAAACGAACAATAGCTAACATAACGACCTCTTAAGCCTGAACCGGCAATCACTGCCGGCTTTAGCGTGGATATCTATCATAATGACGACAATAAGCCGCCATCACGATTATTCTTCGCTGTCTGTGGAGCTCGCGGATACAGGAGAGTCTATCTCGACACTGTCAATACGCTGTAAACCACGCATTAACGTACCGCGACGACCTCTCTCACCCTGTACTTTCTGGAGTTCTTCCGGGCGCAGTTTTATTTTTCGTTTACCGACATGCAAGGTCAGAGTACTTTGTCCGGGCAGAATATAGAGATGCGCCAGTTTATCCTCACCTTTCGCGGCTTCCGCAGAAGGAATAGAAATAATTTTATTCCCCTTCCCTTTGGAAAGTTCAGGCAAATCACTGACCGGGAACATCAGCATTCTTCCCGCAGCAGTGATGGCCAGTAACATATCATCAGCGCTATTAATTTCAATCGGTGGCAGAACCCGGGCATTCTCAGGTAATGAGATAAGCGCTTTGCCTGCGCGATTACGTGAGATTAAATCATTAAAGGTGCAGACAAAACCGTAACCCGCATCAGAAGCCATCAACAACTTTCTGTCCTCTGCGGCCATCAGCACATGCTCAACCACCGCACCTGGTGGAGGCGTCAATTTACCGGTTAACGGCTCTCCCTGGCTACGAGCAGAAGGTAAGGTGGTAGGATCCAGAGCGTAACTGCGCCCCGTCGAGTCAATAAACACGACAGGCTGATTACTCTTTCCTTTGGCCGCGGCAAGATAGCTGTCACCCGCTTTATAGCTCAGCCCTTCAGCATCAATATCATGGCCTTTGGCGCTGCGCACCCATCCCATCTGCGACAGAATAACAGTGACAGGTTCAGACGGCAGCATATCGTGCTCATTCATCGCTTTCGCTTCTTCACGCTCTTGCAGAGGTGAGCGACGAGCATCGCCATAAGCTTCAGCATCAGCCTGTAACTCTTTTTTCAACAGCGTATTCATTTTACGCTCTGAAGCGAGAAGACCTTGTAGACTATCTCGCTCTTTCGCCAGCTCGTCTTGTTCACCGCGGATCTTCATCTCTTCGAGTTTGGCAAGATGGCGTAACTTTAATTCAAGAATCGCTTCTGCCTGAGTTTCGCTGATGTCAAAGCGCGATATCAGAGCCGGTTTGGGTTCATCCTCAGCACGGATAATCTCAATCACTTCATCGATATTGAGAAACGCCACCAGCAAACCTTCGAGGATATGCAGGCGTTTAAGCACTTTCTCCAGACGGAAATTCAGGCGGCGGCGCACGGTCTGACGACGATAAACCAGCCATTCATTGAGGATTTCTAGCAGATTTTTTACTGCCGGGCGACTATCCAAGCCTATCATATTCAAGTTAATACGATAGCTTTTTTCCAAATCCGTGGTGGCGAACAGGTGGTTCATGACCTGAGTCATATCCACACGATTAGATCGCGGCACAATCACCAGACGAGTAGGATTCTCGTGATTAGACTCATCGCGTAAATCTTCCACCATCGGCAGTTTTTTCGCCCGCATTTGGTTAGCGATTTGTTCTAATACACGTGCGCCGGAAACCTGATGCGGTAAGGCAGTAATCACCACATCGCCGTCTTCTTTTTTCCACACGGCTCGCATCCGCACGGAACCGCGACCATTCTGATAAATTTTACGGATTTCAGCGCGTGGCGTAATAATTTCTGCTTCAGTTGGGTAATCAGGCCCCTGAACGATATCCAACACCTCATCAAGGGTGGTTTCTGGCTTATCAATCAGGGTGATTACTGCCTTGGCAACTTCACGTAAGTTATGAGGCGGGATATCCGTCGCCATACCGACGGCAATACCTGTTGTGCCGTTGAGCAAAATATTGGGCAGCCGCGCAGGGAGCATTTTAGGCTCTTGCATCGTGCCATCAAAGTTTGGCGCGTAGTCGACCGTCCCCTGCCCTAATTCACCCAGCAGCAGTTCTGCATATTTTGACAGACGTGATTCTGTATAACGCATGGCTGCAAAGGACTTAGGATCGTCCTGAGCACCCCAGTTACCCTGGCCATCAACCAGCGGATAACGATATGAGAACGGCTGGGCCATCAGGACCATCGCTTCATAGCAGGCGCTGTCACCATGTGGGTGATATTTACCCAGCACGTCACCGACGGTACGCGCTGATTTCTTAAATTTTGCGCTGGCGTTTAGACCCAGCTCTGACATAGCGTACACAATACGACGCTGGACCGGTTTAAGACCATCGCCGATAAACGGCAAGGCACGATCCATAATGACGTACATGGAGTATTTGAGATACGCATTTTCCGTGAATTCGTGCAGAGCAAGGCTCTCAGCACCATCATGAGTTAAATCGCTCATTACTCATTCATCCTCAAACTAGCAAGCCAACTGAACTGCAGTCGACGTAATTGGAGGCGATAGTACCTTATCTGAACGGTAGAGTCATACAGTTGACTGCGGCCTGCCCCCGTCAGTTGAATCGTTAACTTTGGGGGGCAAGGCAAAAGGAAGGGATTTTGTGGCGTTTTCTGATAAAAAATGGATTAAGAAACGCCGTTCTTACCTTTAGCGGGAATAGCTTTGGCTAGAGAGAACCTCTTATTTCTTGGTTATTCTCTTCACCTCAATCTCAACGGAATTCCAGTCTTTATCGACTTTACCCTCAATTTCGACAGTATCTTGCGGGGTGATGGTCTGACCGTTCCAGCGTTTATCGCTTATTTCAACATTAACGCTATCGGTGCCATCACGAAAAATATAATCGTTCCCGCCAATACGTTTTTCAATGTTTCCTGTCAGCGTCACCCAGGTATCATCAGAAAAGTTTTTCGCTTCTTTAACGGTCGCTTTATTACCCGAAGGTCCGTTAAAACCACCGACAGCCGTTGTCGTCTCACTCTGGGTAGTCTTCGCATTCGGGTCAACAAAACCGCCAGTTTGCGCTGCAAATACTGGACCAGTCGTTAATGCCATAATCGCTAAAATGATTGCTGTTCTTTTCATTCTTTTCATCTCCTTTAAATGGGTCACTGGGTCTAGTAGACACCACAAAGCTTAACAAGATCTTAAGAACGCCTACTATTGTTTGCTGGACAAAAGAACACTGCATCACCGCTGTACACAGCGGCGTTTCCAGTATTTACTTTACCGTGATACTGATGAGGGAAACAAGATGCGCATACTGGTGATTGAGGACGATCCGTTGATTGGCGATGGGATCAAAGCGGGTTTAATTAAGCTGGGATATACCGTTGACTGGTTTAATGACGGCATCGTCGGTAAAAATGCCCTCGCTCAGGCTCCCTACGATGCGGTCATTCTGGATTTAAGTCTGCCCGGTATCGACGGGCTCGATATTCTTCGCCAGTGGCGCAACGCTGGACGCAGCGAACCGGTATTGATCTTAACCGCTCGCGATTCGCTTGATGAACGTGTTACCGGACTCAACTCCGGTGCCGATGACTATTTGTGCAAACCCTTTGCCCTGGCTGAAGTCTCTGCTCGTCTGCAAGTTCTGATCCGGCGAACTCACGGCCACGCCCAGCCTGAACTGGTGCATGGTAATGTTATTCTCTATCCTGCCAGCCATACGGTGATGTTAAATGCCCAGACCGTGGTTCTTAAACCAAAAGAATTTGCACTACTGGAACTGCTAATGCGTAACGCAGGCCGTGTTCTGCCTCGTACCCTAATTGAAGAAAAACTCTATAACTGGGATGAAGAGGTCTCACGTAATGCCTTAGAGGTTCATATTCATCATCTGCGTAAAAAACTGGGCAGCGATTTTATTCGTACCGTCCACGGCATTGGCTATACGCTGGGTGAACCATGCTAAACACCCTGGCAAAAAGTCTCCGCGCCCGACTCAGTGTGGCTTTTATTATCCTCACGATAATTGCAGCTCTCTGCGCCAGCACCTTCGCCTGGAATGAGTCGCGTAAGTCATTAAACAAACTCTTCGATACTCAGCAATTATTATTTGCCAAGCGATTAAGCATACTGAATTTTGACACCATCCCACATGAAAATGCCCAGCTTCCTCGCAGTAAAAATTTACTGAAAAAACATCGTGGAAAAATGGATGATGACACCCTGGCCTTTGCTATTTTTAACACTACCGGACACTTAGTATTAAACGATGGAGATAATGGTAAAGATCTCAGCTATAGCTGGCAGAGAGATGGATTCGTCGATCAAAAACTGGATGATGAACGATGGCGACTGGTCTGGCTAACCACGCCCGATGGCCGTTATCATATTGTGGTGGGGCAGGAATGGGATTATCGCGAGGATATCGCCTTTGATATCGTCTATGCCCAGTTGATGCCATGGCTGGTAGTCCTGGTCATAATGCTCCTGCTGCTTATCTGGCTGGTAAGCTATGAGCTGCGGCCTTTACGAAAAATGGCTCAAGAACTTCGCTATCGCGCACCTGATGATTCACGTCCTTTAGAAACACACGCGCTGCCACAGGAAGTACTGCCGCTTACCAATGCGCTGAATCAGCTTTTTTCCCGTACTCACGAATTAATGGTGCATGAGCGGCGGTTTATCTCTGATGCTGCCCACGAATTACGTAGCCCGCTGGCGGCACTGAAAGTTCAGGCCGAGGTGGCCCAGCTAGCAGAAAATGATATCCCGGTGCGAGAAGCCGCTCTTGCCAACCTGCACTTAGGAATCGATCGTGTATCACGCCTGGTTGAACAGCTATTAATGCTGTCACGCCTGGACTCTTCGGCTGGCTTACATGATGTACAGGCGTTATCACTCCAGGCGTTACTCCAGCAAAGCGTGATGAATGTCTGGCATGTAGCACAACGCGCAGGCATTGATATTCATCTTGAGATGCAAGACGCTCCGGTGACTCTTCACGGGCAGCCTCTGCTGCTTGAGGTCATGCTGCGTAATATTCTTGATAATGCCATTCGATACTGCCCTGCGGGCTGCAAGGTAAAGATAACCTTAACGGATAACATGCTGACCGTTATTGATAATGGTCCGGGTGTCAGTGAGGAATATTTAATCTCACTTGGAGAACGCTTTTTCCGTCCACCTGGTCAGGCGAAAACGGGCAGTGGTCTGGGGCTGTCGATTGTTCGTCGTATTGCTGCCTTACACAATATGCAGGCAAACTTCAGCAATACTGAGGAAGGTGGTTTTGAAGTCCGTCTGAGCTGGTCGCCTGAAACAGAGAAGATTATTGCTTAAACAGCAAAAGTCTTTGTACATTTTGACTATTTTTCTCTATGTCGCCTCTCATTATAGTGAGTCCATATCATTACCAGAGGCTAATTATGAGCAACGTACTTATTATCAATGGTGGGAAGAAATTCGCCCACTCTAACGGACAGTTAAACGATACCCTGACAGAAGCTGCCGAACTGACGTTACGCGAACTTGGCCATCATGTGCAGGTCACTCGCGCGGATAGTGAGTATGACGCATCAGCCGAAGTCGAAAAATTCCTGTGGGCCGATACCATCATCTGGCAAATGCCGGGCTGGTGGATGGGGGCTCCCTGGACTGTCAAAAAATACATCGATGATGTATTCACTGTCGGTCACGGAAAACTGTATGCTAGCGATGGCAGAACACGCTCCGATGACAGCAAGAAATATGGATCAGGCGGTCTGATTCAGGGCAAGACCTATATGTTGTCTCTGACCTGGAATGCTCCCCTCGAAGCCTTTAACGACCGTGAACAATTTTTCCATGGTGTCGGTGTCGATGGTGTTTATCTGGCATTTCATAAAGCCAATCAGTTCCTCGGTATGGAAGCCCTGCCGACCTTTATTGCCAACGATGTTATGAAGCAGCCCGATGTTCCGCACTATTTAGCAGAATATCGCAAGCACCTTGGGCAAATTTTTGCTTAACTGTTTACCTGCTAATAAAAGGAGTAAACCATGTTAACTGTACTCGCTGAAATACGTACCCGTCCAGGTAGCCACCATCGTCAGGCAGTCATTGATTCTTTTGCTATAGCGGTTCCACTGGTGTTAGAAGAAGAAGGCTGCCACGGCTATCAGCCGCTGGTTGATCATGCCGCTCATGTCGCTTTTCAGGCAACGGCTCCTGACTCAATTTTTATGCTTGAGCAATGGGAAACTGTGGCCCATTTAGAAGCGCATCTGCAAACTGAACATATGAAAGAACATGGCGAACGCGTAAAAGACAGCGTGCTGGATGTCCATATTCGTATTCTGGAAGATGCAGTGAAGTCTTAATAGTATGACGGGTACATATCCTAAATAATTCGAGTGACCTGTAGACGACAAGTTCAGCCCATAGATGAGCATAGACAACTATGTGATTCGGCGGGCTGAACGCAGGCAACACCCAGGTCACTTGAAGTATGACGGGTATAGACATTATTTTTCTGAACGTATGTATGAACAATCAAGAATAATATTTCTGGTTTCATTTGAAAATTTATATATCGTATACCGATTATCATTAACAAAGGCGATGATATACAAGGACCTCATCTGCTCTTGAGTAACGTTAGTTGTCCAAGTATAACCAGATAAATAAGAATAATACGGGATCCCATAAGACACTTCAGAAATATAACCAGAATCGGACATTAGCATATTTCTGTAATTGCGAAAAACCGCATTATTACTGAAAACAACATTAACCTTTTGATTAGACAGATAAGCTGTATCTATTGTGTTTTCGAAATATGACACCTGAACGCTGTCTAACTCATTCAGTAGTGATATTTTAGTCCAGTATGGCAAATCGCTATTTAATATAGAATTTCTGACGTTATCTATATCCTTCTGATTAAAACCTTTTTCATCAAATCGATTATCATCAGATAACCCTTCTATTTTATTTCTCAGAACAAAATCTTCCCAGAAAACTCTTCTGATAAGAAACTCTTCTCCATGAACACTGGCTACAATATCAACTTCGTTATATCTATATCTGTCTGCAGGAATTTTCCATGTAGTCATACTAATAGTATCTGAAAATACCGGATGACCATTTCTTAGCTCTCCTAGTACCTGGCCAGATGAACGAGCAAAATAAGTATAATCCTTAAACTCTGTATTAGAGAATTCAACCGAGTAGAACATTTCATTTCGTCTGTCGTTTTTAATTGTTCCATGCAATAATAACTGCTGAGCTAGTAGTATTTTATTTTTTATGAAAATAGTATATTCATTTTTAGACTGGTTATATCTTTGCCATAGACTATCTAAAGCGTTTTGACTGGTTCCGCTTGATAATGAGGTAAAACTGTCATCAGAGTATATGCCCTGAAGATCCTCCCATAACTTGTTGATCAGGACACTAGAATAATAAACAATATATTCATCCCCATGGTGCACCCCGAGTACCTCGACACTAAAAATATCACTTTCTGTTAAAGGTGAATCATCATCTCTATCTAAAGTTCTACTAACTCTATACCCCTCATTGGTCAAACTTATAGAACAGTAATATGGTCTTCCATTTTTAACCTCTGCAATATATCGTCCATTTATCCTGAACATATAATAGTAGGGAAGACACCATTCTTTATCAATGGTAAATGATATATTATTTGGGGTTAATTTCACATCATGAATACTATTTTTAAGATAAATTAAATCCGGTATATATTTAGTCTCTGGCATAGATAAATGATGATAGTTATCATTATTATTTTCCCAAATGGGTTTGGTCAACGCAGGTAGAAAAGATAATTGCACTAACGTATTTATATCAGAATATATCCCCCACATATCAAAAAACGGTCCAAGATTAATATTAACTAAATGAGAAACAGTAATAATAAGCAATTGTTTTTGTTCATGATGTTCATCCGGAGAGGGGGTATCACCCATCAGTCTGTAAAGCTGATGAAGCTGAGGATAGAACTGATCGCCAAATGCAAGCCTTAATTGCCAGAACAGTCCAAGTTTAACAAACAGGTCTGCGTTATCATATGATTTTACAGTTTTAGCCAGAAAAGATTTTATCTCAGAGCAACTATCATCGAAACGAGTAGCTCTTCCCATAATTTGTTCTTGAGCAAATAGAGAGTAGATATTAACGGTAACCTCCCCCATCCCTGAACCCACTGACCACAACCATGGATATTGTTGTCTCTGATGTCCATTCTCATGCCATACACCAAATCTATCGTTTGATAAACCTAACAGCTGAGGCATAGCACCATTAGCTTTGTTATATCCTGTATACTCATTTGTGGCAAACATATAGTTCTTGTTAGCCTCAAGATGCAGGGCACGATTACTATCTAACTTGTAGTCAGACCTGCCATTATCAATCAAACCTGACACTCTATTTTGTATTTTAATAATCAATTCATTATTTTCTATTAATTTATAAGCATCTTTAATATATTCTTTAGCGCTAGAGTAAGTCACAATAATATCTGATAAATGACTGCTTAAAATAACATAGGGAGCGTCACTATATTTTTCCATCTCTTCAGCCCACTCTTTATTTGAATTTTTATACAATTCAAAATAAGGAACCCTTTGGTGAGATGATGTAATTTCAATAAAAACGTTATTATTTTCATTGTAGTTAGTGAAGCTCAACAAACCATCTCTTGCAGCAACAATGTCATTATTACCATCAACTAACTGACTGGTCTGCATATCTGTTCCATCAACAGGTAATCCAATAACCCCAAATATTTTCTCCTTTGTTTCTCCCGATACAAAGATATTAATAACCTGTTCTTTTTTTATATAAAAAGGAACATACTGGTATGGGCTCCAGGTCCGAGCACGTTTATCTTTATTAGCATAATCCTTTGGATATCCATAAGAATAAATAGTATAAGTATTTCCGACCATAACACACCCCTTATTATATTTAGATAAAATGAAACTGGGCAGCGTTGCTATTTATAATGTCGTGAACATAGTATTTAATAGGTTTATATAAAGAGACAAAACTTTATTGATATTTATTTTAATGACTTCATACAATGGATATTACTAAATAAATCGGACCATTAAAGTATTAATAAGAAAGGCACAGCGAAGCTATTGGCAGTAATAGCCAGATAAGATATAATTTCAAGCAATTCGATATTATATAGATTATTTACAAACACAACAGAATAAATAAATAAAAAATAAACCACTTAAAAAACAAATAAATAAAGATTAATACTCCAAAGAAGTTGAAGTGACAACTATTTTATAATCTTATGAATGGATATGAATACTCATTTTCACTTATCTTTGGCTAAAACAATAACGCCCTGTTCATAAACAGGGCGTTATTATCAATACCAGGGATTTGGCCGTTCTAGACGTCGATATCGGCTAAATCGCCCTTCTCTTGTAACCAGTTACGCCTGTCTTCAGAACGTTTCTTCGCCAGCAGCATATCCATTTTTGCGAGGGTACGTTCGTCATCTTCATCGCTAATCGTCAGCTGTACCAGACGACGAGTGTTCGGATCGAGCGTGGTTTCTCGTAATTGCAGCGGGTTCATTTCGCCCAGACCTTTAAAACGCTGTACGTTTGGCTTACCTTTTTTACGTTTTAGCTGCTCCAGTACGCCGGCTTTCTCTTCTTCATCTAGGGCATAAAAGACTTCTTTGCCAAGATCAATACGGTAGAGCGGCGGCATAGCGACATAAACATGGCCACCTTTTACCAGCGTACGGAAGTGACGCACAAATAGGGCACACAGCAGAGTGGCAATATGCAGTCCATCAGAGTCGGCATCAGCCAGGATACATATTTTACCGTAACGCAGCTGGCTGAGATCGTCACTATCCGGATCGATGCCTATCGCCACAGAAATATCATGAACTTCTTGCGACGCCAGCACTTCATCGGAGGAGACTTCCCAGGTATTCAGGATCTTACCCTTAAGCGGCATAATGGCCTGGAATTCACGATCGCGCGCCTGCTTGGCAGAACCGCCTGCCGAGTCCCCTTCCACCAGAAACAGCTCTGTTCGGGTTAAATCTTGTGCCGAGCAATCTGCCAGTTTGCCAGGGAGTGCCGGACCACTGGTGAGTTTCTTACGGACGACTTTTTTAGCGGCACGCATTCGGCGCTGGGCGCTGGAAATGGCCAGCTCTGCCAGCTGTTCTGCTGCCTGAACGTTCTGATTCAGCCACAGGCTGAAAGCATCTTTTACGACACCCGAAACGAACGCTGCGCACTGACGAGAAGAGAGGCGCTCTTTGGTTTGCCCGGCAAACTGCGGATCTTGCATTTTGACGGATAACACATAAGCACAGCGCTCCCAGATATCTTCCGCCGATAGCTTCACGCCACGCGGTAGGATATTACGGAACTCACAGAACTCACGCATCGCGTCCAGCAAACCTTGTCGCAGACCATTTACATGGGTACCGCCCTGCATGGTCGGGATCAGGTTAACGTAACTTTCCGTTAATAGCTCGCCACCTTCCGGCAACCATAACAGTGCCCAGTCTAAGGCTTCAGTATCACTGGAAAAACTACCAATAAAAGGCACTTCTGGCAGGGTAATCAGACCATTTACCGCTTCGCACAGGTAATCATTGAGCCCGTCCAGATAACACCAGCGTTGTTCAGTATTATTGACCTTATCAGTAAAGATAATTTCTACACCAGGGCACAATACTGCCTTAGCTTTCAATAAATGGCTGAGGCGTGATACCGAAAAACGCGGGCTATCAAAAAAGCTTTCATCCGGCCAGAAATGGACACTGGTTCCGGTATTACGCTTACCACAGGTACCAATAACTTCAAGATCCTGAACCTTATCACCATTTTCAAAAGCGATACGGTATACCTGGCTGTCACGGCGAACGGTGACTTCAACACGCTTAGACAGCGCGTTGACCACAGAGATGCCAACGCCATGCAGGCCGCCAGAGAACTGATAGTTTTTATTGGAAAATTTACCGCCAGCATGGAGGCGACAAAGGATTAATTCGATAGCCGGGACTTTTTCTTCAGAATGGATATCCACAGGCATTCCGCGACCATCATCAATCACTTCCAGCGACTGATCGGCATGCAGAATAACTTCAACACGCTTCGCGTGTCCGGCCAGCGCTTCATCGATACTGTTATCGATGACTTCCTGCCCCAGATGGTTAGGGCGCGTGGTGTCAGTGTACATTCCCGGGCGGCGGCGAACAGGTTCGAGCCCGGTGAGTACCTCTATATCATCGGCATTATAAGATTGAGTCATGGCTCTTATTCATTCAGATAAAAAACAGGAATCGGCCATCAGGCCTTATGGCTGGCCGAAGAAATCGACAATTTGTGTGAAATAGCTGTCGAAACCGATAAACGCGTGGTTACCGCCAGTTTCAACCGTCTGGCGACAAGCAGCGTAATAATCGACTGCCTGGCGATAATCAAGCACTTCGTCTCCCGTCTGTTGTAACAACCAAATAAGATTCGGTGCTTCCAGCGGGTCAATATGCATTTCTTTTAGAAAGCGAATATGGCGAGACTCTAGCACATATTGCTGCCCTGTGTAGGGATTCTCATTGTGACCGAGATAATCGACCAGCAGTTCAAAGGGGCGTACGGCTGGATTGACAACTACCGCAGGCAGCATAAAGCGCTGGGATAACCAAGTCGCATAATAGCCTCCCAGCGAAGAGCCTATCACACCGGTTACCGGTTCATCGCTCTTGGCTATCAGGGACTCTAACAGCTCTGCCGCCTGTTCTGGATAACAGGGCAATTGCGGAACCAGTATGCCGATCTGCGGATGATGCTCTGCCAGCCACTGCTGCAAGGCAACCGCCTTCGCTGAACGGGGTGAGCTATTAAACCCGTGTAAATACAGTAACCGGCTCATTCATATCCCTCAGACTCAATGTCAGGATTAAAAGCGGTGCCATTCAGACGACACACTTGTGTCGTCAGTTTTCCATTCGGATGCAATTCTAACCAGCGCCACCCGGGTTCAATCGTATCGAGGGTAAAATTCGCACAATGGGGCTTGAATTGCACACAGGTAGAAGGTGTCGCCATCATCCGGCGACCATTCCAGTTCAAATCGAGTTCCTGATGAATATGACCACACAGCAGATTTTTGACCTGTGGATGGTTTTGTAGTACCTCATCAAGCGCGGCTGCATTTCTCAAACTATGCTGATCGAGCCAGCTACAACCCGCTGGAAGTGGATGATGGTGAAGCAGGACTAAGGCATGTCGTTCTGGATTAGCTTCCAGATGACGCGTCAGCCATTCCAGCTGATACTCGCTTAACTCACCGTGTGGTACGCCAAATACCTGGCTGTCCAGCAGCAGAATTTGCCAGTGATCGCCGACAAAAACGCGTTTAGCCGGCGAAATATCCGCTTTGAACAGCGTATCAAACATGGCGGGCTGAAAATCATGATTGCCCGGTAGCCAGACGCAAGGTGCTGCAAGTTGTGAGATGCCCTCAGCAAAATGCCGATACGCCTCCACACTGTGATCTTGTGATAAATCCCCCGTCGCCACAATCAGATCGCATTGACACTGCCCGGCAAGTATCTCGGCAAGCACTGCCTGATAACTTTCCCATGTGTTGATACCGAGCAGTGTTTCATTCTTGCCTGCGAACAGGTGGGTATCGGTTATTTGCAGTATCCTGACTCGACCATCAGCGGTCACAGGAAGATTTAACAGACTTTCCAAAGGATATCCTTAGGTTTAACTCGCACTTACAAGCCTTCGAACATTCGGAGAGTTTCGTTTTACTCTCTTTAAAATTAGGTATAGATGGGGATCTCTATTGCGCCATGCGCCAGACAGTAACGCAACCAGTCCGCTAAAAACTGATTAATTTGATGCTTTTCATCGCGTTGATGCAACCTTTTATTAGGGTAATCATAGCTCGCTTTGAAACGAAAGATCTGCTGACTTGAACACACTTCCGCGACCCTTGCATCATGGTAAAGTCTGACCGTCATTGAAGGGAAACTCCAGTAACTGACCGCAGGATAGATTTGTTCTATCGTAACCAGTGTCGTGTAACGTGTAGATTCCGCAATCGTGAGCCGGTAATGAGCGCCATTAACCTGATAAGTAATGCTTTCTCCCGGTACATCATCACCAGGCAGTAAGCGACGTAGCTGTGCAAAATTCGTTTCACACAGACGCATCATTTCTGGAAAATCAGGGACGTAGCGCTTCATTATCAATGATTCCACTCTTTTTGTAACTTCTTGTGATGCAATTGCAGCCATTGCAGAGCAATAACCGAAGCTGCGTTATCAATCAGCCCGTCTTCCACCCACTGATAAGCCTGCTCTCTGGTGACAACCTGAACTCGAATATCTTCGAGTTCTTCTGCAAGACCGTGAATACCTTCGGCAAGAGTAGCATCAACTTCGCCAACCACAATCGATAATCTTTCACTGGTGCCACCAGGGCTTGCCAGGTAACTTAATACCGGTTTAATACGTCCCACTTGCAAGCCAGCTTCTTCCAGAGCTTCCCGTCGCGCGACTTCTTCGACGTTTTCACCTTCTTCAATCATGCCAGCTATCATTTCTAACAGCCAGGGTGTTTCACTGGTATCAAAAGCAGCAATACGAATTTGCTCAATCAGTACCACTTCATCACGTACCGGGTCATAGGGCAACAACACAGCGGCATGACCACGTTCAAAAATTTCTCGTTTTACCTCACCGCTCATCTCACCATTAAACAAACGATGACGAAAGCGATATAATTCGAGAGAAAAAAAACCACGATACAGTGTTTCCCGTGCGATAATTTCTACATCTGTTTTGGTAAATGTAACGTTTTGTTTTTCTGACTGACTCATGATGATACCCCGATAGTCATTACGTGGAACCTGATGGAATTATCCGCTCACGGACTGCTGTTTGGTGTTTGATATGATAGATTGGTGCAAATTTAGGACCGATGGCACATTACGCCAATCTGGCTGGCTTACAGACTCGGTAGAATCGGCGTTCATTTTCGACTCATTGTCAGCGTTAAATAAAATAATTCTGCTTCACAACAAGGAATGCAAATGAAGAAACTGCTCCCCATCCTTATCGGCCTTAGCCTGACAGGCTTCAGCGCCATGAGCCAGGCAGAAAACCTTTTACAGGTTTATCAACAGGCCCGCACCAGTAACCCGGACCTGCGTAAATCTGCCGCTGACCGTGACGCCGCATTCGAAAAAATCAACGAAACACGTAGCCCATTACTGCCACAGCTTGGTTTGGGTGCGGATTACACCTACAACAATGGTTATCGTGACAGCAACGGTGTTAACTCTAATGCTACCAGCGCTTCGTTACAGTTAACGCAAAATATTTTTGATATGTCTAAGTGGCGTGCCCTCGGCCTGCAAGAGAAAACCGCAGGTATTCAGGACGTCGTTTATCAAAATGCTCAACAAGCGCTGATTTTAAATACCGCGACCGCCTATTTCAACGTCCTGAATGCTATTGATTCGCTGTCGTTTGTCGAAGCGCAAAAGCAATCAGTCTATCGCCAGTTAGATCAGACAACTCAGCGTTTTAACGTTGGCTTGGTCGCTATCACTGATGTCCAGAACGCCCGTGCCCAGTACGATACGGTGCTGGCGGACGAAGTGACTGCGCGTAATAACGTCGATAACAACGTTGAAGCGTTGCGCCTGATTACCGGCAACGACTATCTGAGTCTGGCGTCGCTGAATGTTGATGGTTTTAAAACCAATAAACCAGATGCAGTCAGTAACCTGCTGAAAGATGCAGAAAAACGTAACCTGTCATTGCTACAGGCTCGTCTGAGCCAGGACTTGGCACGCGAACAAATTCGTCTGGCACAAGATGGTCATTTACCGACCCTCAGTTTGACAGCCTCTACTAGCATATCTGACACCAGCTATAGCGGTTCCAAGACGTCAGGAAATAATCAGTACAATGACGCAAACGTAGGCCAGAACAGAGTCGGTCTGAGTTTCTCTCTGCCGCTTTATCAGGGTGGAGCAGTTAACTCCCAGGTAAAACAAGCTCAGTATAACTTTACCGGTGCGAGTGAGCAGCTGGAAGGCGCGCATCGTAGTGTGGTGCAAACCGTACGCTCATCATTTAATAATATTAATGCCTCTATCAGCACCATTAACGCCTATAAGCAGGCGGTAATTTCTGCTCAGAGCTCTTTAGATGCGATGGAAGCCGGTTATTCAGTCGGAACTCGTACTATTGTTGATGTGTTGACGGCCACCAGTTCGCTGTATAGCTCTAAACAGCTGCTTTCCAGCGCACGTTATAGCTATTTAATTAATGAGTTAAATATCAAATCTGCGCTGGGTACGCTGAATGAGCAAGATTTGATAGCACTGAACAGCACGCTGGGTAAAACAGTATCCACTCGTCCTGATTCTGTTGCCCCCTTAACACCAGAGCAAAATGCGCGTGCTGATGGTTACGCCCTCACTCCAGCAGCCAGCAGATAAGAAAGCGAGGTGTTCACTCAACACTGAGGCTTAATCACTAAAAGGCGCAATTTTGCGCCTTTTTTCTTGTATTGCGAGCGTAAACGTAAGGCAACGTAAAGATTTCCTGCCAAATGCGCCTGACTGCTTTAATTTCAACCATCCATACCTTACTCTTAGCAGTAAACCTACTGGGATCAGGACTAATAAAATGAAACGGACAAAACAGATAAATCATTCATCGTTCCGCAAAAGCTGGAATGCTCGTCATTTAACGCCTGTAGCCATCGCTATTACGGCTGTTTTTATGCTGTCAGGTTGTGAACAAAGTGATGAAACCGTCTCCTTGTATCAAAACGCTGATGACTGCTCTGTAGCAAATCCGAGTAAAAGTGCAGAATGTACCACTGTGTATAACAACGCGCTGAAAGAAGCAGAGCGTACAGCACCAAAATACGACTCACGCGAAGCCTGTATTGCTGAATTTGGCGAAGGCCAGTGTCAGCAGGCTCCTGCCCAGGCAAGTCTGGGTGGAAGTGGCGAAAGCCAGGCCCAAGGTCAGAGTAGCGGTAGCTTCTGGATGCCGCTGATGGCAGGTTATATGATGGGCCGCATGATGAGTGGCGGCGCATCGCAGCCGCTGTTCTCTTCTAAAAATCCAGCCAGCCCGGCTTATGGCAAATATGCCGATGCCGGCGGTAAGAGCTACGGTGCTGCGACCCCAGGTCGTACCATGACCGTGCCTAAAACAGCGATGGCACCAAAACCTGCGACCACTTCAACGGTAACCCGTGGTGGATTTGGTGATTCTGTTGCGAAACAGTCAACCATGCAACGTAGCAACGCGTCTGGTACCAATAGCAATCGTTCAATGGGCGGCTGATCAATAATGGAAAGAGTCAGTATTAGTGAGCGCCCGGACTGGCGCGAGAAGGCGACAGAGTACGGTTTTAATTTTCACACCATGTATGGCGAACCCTACTGGTGTGAAGATGCCTACTACAAGCTGACATTGCCTCAGGTTGAGCGTCTCGAAGAGGTGACTGCCGAACTGCATCAGATGTGTTTGCAAGTGGTCGAAAAAGTGGTTGCCAGCGATGAGCTGATGACCCGTTTTCGCATTCCAAAACATACCTGGGAATTTGTTCGTCAGTCCTGGCGTAGCCAGCAACCGTCACTCTACTCTCGTCTTGATATTGCCTGGGACGGAGTGGGTGAGCCAAAGCTGCTGGAAAATAACGCCGATACGCCGACATCATTGTATGAAGCTGCTTTCTTCCAATGGATCTGGCTTGAAGATCAGCTTCAGGCAGGTAACCTGCCGGAAGGCGCTGACCAGTTTAACAGTCTGCAAGAAAAGATTATTGAACGTTTTGCCGAGCTTAAAGAGCAACACGGTTTCAGCCTGCTGCACTTTACCTGCTGTAAGGATACCGTGGAAGACAGAGGCACGGTTCAGTATCTGCAAGACTGTGCGGCGGAAGCTGAATTAGCCAGCGATTTCCTGTATCTCGAAGATATCGGGCTGGGTGAGCGAGGACAGTTTACCGATCTTCAGGATCAGGTTATTAGCAGTCTGTTTAAGCTCTATCCTTGGGAATATATGCTGCGTGAAGTCTTCTCCACGAAACTGGAAGATGCTGGCGTCAGATGGTTGGAACCGGCCTGGAAAAGCATTATCTCTAACAAGGCATTATTGCCGATGTTATGGGAAATGTTCCCGGATCACCCTAACCTGCTCCCGGCTTACTTTGCTGAAGACGATTATCCATTAATGGATAAATATGTCGTTAAACCGCTGTTCTCACGTGAAGGTGCGAACGTGACGATAGTTGAAAACGGCAAAGAAATTGCGCGCGCAGAAGGGCCTTACGGCGAAGAAGGTATGATAGTCCAGCAGTTCTATCAGTTACCGAAGTTCGGTGACAGCTACACACTCATCGGTAGCTGGCTTATCAACGACCAACCGGCAGGGATTGGTATTCGCGAAGACAAAGCGCTGATCACTCAGGATTTATCCCGTTTCTATCCGCATGTTTTTGTCGAGTAAGATACGATCCACCGCCTGAAGTGAAAAATAGCAAAAGGGAAAACTCACGGGTTTTTCCTTTTTTTATGTCCAGGGATCGCGTCAATAAAGGTGGCAAAAAACCCCTCAGCAGCATTAGCCTCTCTGGCATCTTCAATCCATTGATATACTTGATAATATCTAGTATTAGCTGATACCAGCATTACCAGAATAGTAATTATATTTATCTGTCATTCACTTCCTCTCACTTTTTCCAGGGATAATTGGTGACAATGGCAGCAGCGATGTCCTTACGTAACTGCTGGTCAAAGGCAATAACATCGTTGAGCGGAAGTCGAGCGGTATAGAAGGAGTAAGTCAAATTCAAGTTTTGATAAAGTTTATATGAGACGGTACATTCAGCACCAACGGCCATAGGGATAGCTGCATTGCAGTACACCGTAAATGGAACATCAAAAGGAGCTGTGTATTGACTTTTACTGCTCTGATATGCCCCAAACTCATCCTCTTCAGGCATAGTAGAGGCTCTATCCATAAGGCATCCCTGCAAACCATTGGGCAGTTTTACGCGCCCGGTATATAAACGACAGATATCGAGATACATATCTTCATACGTCTCCCCCCAAAAGTCAGGCTCAGCGCTGGAAAGTTGCATTATCATTTTATTGATCGCTGGAGGTTCTGAGGTATTTCGGGAATTAAGCCACCAAGTATCTAAACTGGAATCATATAAGCTACTTTGCTGTGCCCAAGGATGTTCCGGGCAACCTGGTGGCTGATTAAGATCAGGGGCTATCGGGCGGAGTGTGTCTGGATCGGGATCATGCATATAATTGATTTTCGTAATCGCCAGTCGGAAGACTGTACTTCCCAGTGACAAATACATTTTACCCTCTGGGTCAGGTATTTTGCATGCGGATGGCTGAAAATCGGGAGGCAAGTTCTTTGCATAACTGCAGACAATAGAACCCACAGCCAATAGAGTACCCATCCAACACTGTCCCGCGAAAGTTATCTTTGCCATGCACCCTCAGTCTCACTACCAAGTTGTATTTATTATAATACTTGGTCGATATCAAATGAGAATGATAATCAATATTAAGATTTATTCATCTTTCTGGGGTGTGTCGCTAATGACAAATCAAGCAGCCCTAAAAGACTTTCGATCAGGATGGTTGAGGTAGTCTGTATCTGGATAACCGTTAAGTCTCTTTTGCAGGCATTCATGCAGACTATCCTCTATTTCAAGCACTACGAGATCAATCCGCCGCTATCCAATTCTATCATCACTCGCCAGAACGGCCCACTCACTATCCCCCACGTTCGAGAGACTCCAGAGAGAGAAAACGCTCACTCCAGCGCCAGGATGGGGTGGTAGTGAAAAATGATAGAGAACTGAACAACCACCTGCTAAAACTGACACCGCTATATTTTCACAACCTTTTGTTCGAAAAGCTCATTCAGGGCGAGGTCTTCCAGATAAACAGCCTTTACTTACGCAGCAAACTCGACGATCCGATGAAATTGACAGGCGGCTTTCTGCTGTGTCTACTGGCTGGCGGGTTTTTAACAGGATACGGCATACCTTTGGGTATGATGTTTGGTCCTCTCATTGTAGTGATAGTTCTCAAACGCTGGCGGATATCCATACGCGCCATACCCGGCAGTATGACCTTTATCCAGCTCTCACTTGGCATCTCTATCGGCCTGATGTTTCGCGGAATGTCTTTCGGGGAAACCGGCAGTCTGTTTGCGCTACTCAGCCTATTGTGCTTGTGTTTATTTTTGCAGTTTATTACTCATTATCAATGGTGCACCCGGCGCTTAGGTTGGAGCAAAGACGAAGCCATTCTGGGCTCAGTTCCGGGAGCCATGGCTGCAGTGCTAGCCCTTGCGACCTCTATCAATACACCACCGCAGAAAATAGTTATCTCTCACGCCTTACGACTGATTGCACTGACCCTGCTGGCAGGCTTTATTGTAGGCGGGGAGACGCATTCCAGTCTTTCCTTACCCTGGGCGGATTTTGGTTCCATGCAAAATACGTTATGGTTGGCAGGCATAGGCATAGTTGGCTTTATTTCTGGTAAGTTGCTGGAGCGCTGGCACCTCCCCGCTCCATTTATGATGACTTCACTTTTTTGCTCAGCATACTTTCACACCCTGGCACCTCAACCGCTGCATTTCCCGGATATCTTGAATCAACTGAGCATGGGATTAATGGGAATACTTATTGGCTGTCATTTTACCGCGTTTTCACTAGCCGAATTTATGCGCCACCTAGGGTCATCGATTCAACTTATCGTCCTGAGCCTCACGGTAACCTTCCTTATCGCTTTTGGTGCATCGACTTTGCTCGGTTATCCACTGTACTTGTTGATACTGTCCTGGGTGCCTGGCAGCGTGGAGTCAATGTCTTTTGCGGCATTAACCTTAAAAGCCGACGCTGGATTTGTGATGGCAAACCATATAATAAGAATGCTGATCATTCATACCTTGCCTGCCCTGGCACTCCGTCGCCAGAAGCAGGTAATTAGCAAAAAGTCCTGACCTCAAGGCCAGGACTTTTTCACCATTCTCAGAAAACTTAACCGTTTTCCCTTTTTGGTACTTAGCCTATTTGTACTGACAGCATGCTTAGGGAACCCATTTCTATCCCATCAACCGGGAGCGTTACCGGTTCTTTGCCATCCCATGTCCCAAGGACATAAAGTAATGGCAGATAGTGATCAGGGGTCGGATTCGACAGTAAGCCCCCTTCATGAGACAAATAGTTAACTAACGGATGCTCAGCCACCGGCCCCTGCCAGGTCAGATTCTCTTTCACATAATCGTTAAACGATTCTGCCCACGGGTAAGGCTCGCTATCACCCTGCCAGCGTACCATGCGTAAGTTGTGAACCACGTTACCACTGGCAACGATCATCACGCCTTCATCACGCAATGCAGCCAGTTTTTTCCCTTGCTCAAAGTGCCAGGCAGCAGGTTTAGTTTTATCAACACTGAGCTGTACCATCGGAATATCAGCATCAGGATACATCTTGATCAATACGCCCCAGGAGCCATGATCAAAGCCCCAGGCCTCTTTGTCTAATGCCACTGGTACTGGAGCCAGCAGCTCAACTAAACGCTGGGCAAGCTCAGGAGAGCCAGGAGCGGGATAATGAGTGTCATACAGCGCCTGTGGGAAACCACCAAAATCATGAATAGTTTTAGGTTTTTCCATTGCCGTGACGCCAGTCCCTTGGGTAAACCAGTGAGCAGAGACCACAACAATCGCTTTTGGACGCGGTAATATCTCACCTAAATGGTGCCAGCAGCGGGTATACAGATTATCTTCCAGAACGTTCATTGGGCTACCGTGCCCAAGAAACAACGCAGGCATACGTTGGTTTGTCATCATGAAGTCCTTCACCAGAGTTATTATTTTCTGTCTACAGATTACGCTTAATTGTGACAAAAAAAACCGGGATAAACATGATGTAGTTCTTCAGGAATTTTGATGATAAACAGTTTCACTACCGTTTACTGATAGATTCCTGAGTAGATTGAAATAGAATTATGGCACCTGACATTCCCCTTCCCTCATTCCGGTATCACATACTGATAGAGTCACACACAGAGGTTATGCTATTCCCAAAAAAACGCGTAAGGAACCTCTGACATTGGAAGAGGCTCTTCAACTGAAAGCGGCTCGAATGAAAGAGACTCATCACTTTTTTCAGAAAAAAGGCCAGGATAAATTCGTCTGCGAATCCTGATTCGACAGCTCTCCACCGTAAATGAACTGCCCCCAAAGCTTACTTTTGCCATCGATCAGGTATTCATCAGAATACTTATGCTTTCGGCTACTACCGATAAATAGACAGCTAAAAATTCGATAATAAGACAAATAATGCCGAATATACCCAAAATAATTCGAGTTGCTTGTAGGCGCTGAGTAAATTCTGGTGATGAGCATAGATAAACTATGTGATTCAGCAGGATTTGCGAAAGCAACCCTGAGCAACTTGAAGTATGACGGGTATAAAAGAGGTAAAAAAACCCGGTATCATTGGATTGACCGGGTTTAATCATTAGAACGGCTTAAAATCTACAACGGATTTTAGCTCGCTTTACGCTCATGCAGCTGACGATACTCAATCAGGTCTTCAATCGTCACAACGGCCATATTATGTTTCTGAGCAAATTCGATACACTCTGGCGCGTGAGCCATAGAGCCATCGTCATTGGTCAGTTCACATAATACGCCAGCAGGACGGAAACCGGCCAGAGTAACCAGGTCAATCGTCGCTTCGGTATGTCCGCCGCGCGTTAACACGCCGCCAGGCTGGGCACGCAGTGGGAAGACATGTCCGGGACGGTTCAAATCAGAAGGTTTAGCGCCGTCGGCGATAGCGGTTTTGATGGTGGTGATACGGTCAGCGGCAGAAACGCCTGTTGTCACACCAGTTGCCGCTTCAATAGTGACAGTAAAACCCGTACCAAATGCACTGGTGTTATTGTCTACCATCATCGGCAAGTCCAGCTGTTTACGACGTTCCTCGGTCAGACACAGGCAAACAATTCCGCTGCCATGACGAATAGTCAGAGCCATTTGCTCAACGGTCATGGTTTCTGCCGGGAAAATCATATCGCCTTCGTTTTCACGATCCTCATCATCGAGAACCATAACACCGCGGCCTTCACGTAGGGATTTAAGTGCACGCTCGACACGTTCTAAAGATGTGCCAAATGCAGAAAGGAGCGTCTGATTCATGGTAATAAAACCTCATTAAATATATGGTTACCAGAATCAGGGCAGTCTTAGGAGCTAAAAAAATAACGCGGACAGGCCGTGGCCTGACGATACCGTTACTCTCTCCCATCCGGACTATAACCGTCGGCCCCGGAATTACACCGGATCTGCTGACCTTCAGAGGTTTTCTGAAGCGCTCGCGGGCTTTCAGTAATTTTAGCTACTGATTTACCGCCGGTGGGGACTTTCACCCCGCCCTGAGAATAAAGCATGTTTACTATACCGCTAATAATTTCACCCGGCAACGCCATCGCATATAACATTTCTGGTTTATACCCTGCCATTCTGGCATTACAATCAGTTCAATAACCCAGATAATGGAAAGCGCCACATGATTGATCCAAAGAAAATTGAACAGATCGCTCGTCAGGTCCATGAGTCCATGCCGAAAGGAATACGTGACTTAGGGGATGATGTTGAAAAGAAAGTCCGTCAGGTTATTCAGTCACAGCTGACACGCCTGGATATGGTTAGCCGGGAAGAGTTTGATGTGCAAACTCAGGTCTTGCTGCGTACACGCGAAAAACTCGCACTGATGGAACAGCGTCTGAGCGAACTGGAAAACCGCCTCTCAGGAACACCAGCTGAGTAATAATTTATCCTCCCTTTCAGGGGAGGATAAGTTTCTTTTAACGGCAGAAACAATGCCGTTTATTTAAAAATATCAGGACCAACCCTGTTAGAATTTTTCCCAGTTATCATCCGAGGCTGACTCCGCTGGCGCTTTACGCACCATCGCCGTCTGCGTGCGAACGGGAGCGCTAGCTTCCATTTCCTGACGCTGTACCGGTTGCTGATCCGCGACAATACGGAACACCGATACCGCTTGGGTCAGATGGCTGGCTTGTTCTTCCAGAGCGGCGGCGGCGGCGGCTGACTCTTCAACCAAAGCGGCGTTTTGCTGGGTGACTCTATCCATCTCGGCAACCGCCAGGCCTACCTGGTCAATACCACGGCTTTGCTCATCAGAAGCAGAAGCAATTTCTCCCATAATGTCAGTCACGCGGGTAACTGCATTAACGATTTCTCCCATCGTTTCTCCGGCGCTTTCTACCAGGGTAGAACCGGTATCAACCCGACTGACAGAGTCTTCAATCAGCAGTTTAATCTCTTTCGCTGCCTGGGCACTACGCTGTGCCAGATTACGAACCTCTCCTGCTACTACCGCAAAGCCACGTCCCTGCTCACCTGCCCGTGCCGCCTCTACCGCTGCGTTCAATGCCAGGATATTGGTCTGGAAGGCAATACCATCGATAACGCTGGTAATATCGGCAATTTTCTGAGAACTTCCGGCAATTTCACTCATGGTTTGCACCACGTTATCCACTACCTTACCGCCGCGACGAGCCGTTTCAGAAGCACTGAGAGCGAGCTGACTTGCCTGACGCGCATTTTCCGCGTTCTGCTTAACGGTTGCGGTCAGCTGCTCCATACTGGCTGCGGTTTCTTCCAGGGAGGCTGCCTGCTGTTCAGTACGCGAAGAGAGGTCATTGTTACCAATAGAAATCTCACTGGCACCACTGTAGATAGAATTTGCACTATTACGTACATCACCCACAGTACGCGCCAGTTCACTTTGCATATGACGCAGACTGTCAGCCAGTTGCCCCATTTCATTGGTGCCATGAATATTAATTTTACGCATCAAATCGCCACTGGCAATATGACGAATACTTTCAATAAGATAATTCAGTGGAGTTATCAGAGTCTTACGAATACCTACCCAGACAAACAGGATCAGTACGGTGGAACCTATCAGCACACCACCCAACACACCAATCGCCATTTGGTAAGATCTTTCGCTATTATCAATAGCAATCTGATACTGCTCGGCATGTTTTTTAGTATATGAATTAAACTGTTTCTGGAAGTCATCCTGATAGCTCTGAGTCGCTTGATCGTAGAAGCTTTTAAGATCTCCTGCTCGTAGCATTTTAATCAGGTCACTCAGCGCACCATGAAGTGCATCATACTTTTGTTTGATTAATTTACTGTCAGCATCGTTATCCTGATCCGTAAGGGTGGCTTCATAGTTCTTCCACTCCTTCTCCGCTATCTCCAGGGAGGTGGCCGCCATTGATGTCAGATCGTCGGCCGCTTTACTGTTAGCCATGCTGTTATCCATCTGGCTTTGCAGCATGACATAGCTGGAACCCGCTCTGTTCAAGGTATTGCGAGTACTCAGTAATGCAATCCAGCTATCATTCAGGGATTCTTGCTTCTCCCGAAGCGTTTTCAGTACATGGAGATTATCTTTCTCTTGTTTCAAGGCATTAAAGAACAAACTGCCACAGGCTATCTGCAGCAGACCAAACAACCCCAGTACTATCAGTATTTTTTTAACAATTTTCATACGGTTTAACATGCCCTTTGATTCCCCGGGAAAGATGCCGGATCATCGGCTACCGCCAAGAAAACTTTAATGCTCTGTTGCCTCATTTTTAGCGGGTGAATCTTCGGGTGTAGAGCACAAGAAAAAATCTTTCGTTAAATTCATTTTTTCGTGCGGATATGAAATTCGTGCTATCAATCAGCTCTTGTTACCTGAAAGCGTTAAAAAAGTTAAACCGCTGTTGATGACGGTGATAGACTGCTCGGTTTCCTAAACCCGCAGATCAGGACATAAAAGATGGATAATGCATCTCATAACCTCCCCATAAATGATGCCGTTACCAGACCAAACTGGTCAGCTGTTTTTGCTATCGCCTTTTGCGTAGCCTGTCTTATCACTATTGAATTTCTACCCGTCAGTCTGTTAACGCCGATGGCTACCGATCTCGGTATTTCTGAGGGACTTGCCGGTCAGACCGTCACGGTCACTGCATTTATTGCCATGTTTAGCAGCCTGTTTGTGACACATATCATCGGTACGCGTGACAGACGCCATGTGGTATTGCTGTTTGCTGTACTCCTGACGCTGTCCTGTGTGCTGGTGTCATTCTCTAATAACTTTATGCTGCTACTGGTGGGGCGTGCCTGCCTGGGTCTTGCACTCGGTGGGTTCTGGGCGATGTCCGCCTCCCTGACTTTACGTCTCGTTCCGACACGTACGGTCCCTAAGGCACTTTCGGTCATTTTTGGTGCGGTCTCTATCGCGCTGGTTATCGCCGCCCCGCTTGGCAGCTTTTTGGGCAGTATTATTGGCTGGCGTAATGTTTTTAATGGCGCTGCGCTGATGGGCGTTATTTGTATTGTCTGGATTTGGCGGGTTCTGCCCTCTCTTCCAGGCACCAGTGCGCAGCATAAGCAAAATATGTTTGGTCTGCTTAAACGCCCAGGCGTTATGGCGGGGATGCTGGCCATCTTTATGGCTTTTGCCGGACAGTTTGCCTTCTTTACCTATATTCGCCCGATTTATATGACCCTGGCCGGATTTGATGTGAGTGGTCTGACACTGGTGTTGTTAGTTTTTGGCATCGCGAGCTTTGTCGGGACATCACTCTCCTCGGTCTTTTTAAAGCGCTCGTTAAAATATGTCTTAACCTTTGCGCCATTTATTCTGGCACTGAGCGCGTTAGCGTTAATTTTATGGGGAAGCGATCAGCGGGTAGCCAGTGCTGTGGCCATTATCTGGGGATTCTCTTTTGCCATTATTCCGGTCGGCTGGTCAACCTGGATAACCCGTTCCCTGTCAGATCAGGCTGAAAAAGCCGGTTCTATTCAGGTCGCCGTGATTCAGTTCGCTAATACTTGTGGCGCAGCTATCGGCGGTCTGGCTCTCGATAGCCTGGGCTTACTGGCCCCTCTAATTTTGTCGGGTACGCTGATGCTGCTGACAGCAATATTAGTGGCAACAAAAGTACGCGTTTAGTAGAAAACACAGGTCACCGGTTCGCAATCACAGAACCGGTAACCTGATTACCGCTAGCTTAAATCCACATTTTTACTGCCGAAGAACCAAGTCATCACAAAACCGGCCAGGTAAGAAATGATGATGCCGGCAATGTAAACCGCCATCCCGGCAAAAATACCCTGACCCGATGTCATCAAAGGAATGGCGACCAGTCCTGACGGGCCAAATACGGTATTAAGCCCTACAGGTAAGCCAAGCCAGGCGACCAGCCCGACAAAGAATCCACCCGCAGCACCACCCAGACAAGCGGTAATAAAGGGTTTAAGGCGTGGCAATGTGACACCGTAAATCAAGGGTTCACCAATCCCCAGGAACCCGGGAATAATCGCCCCTTTAATTTGTGTCCTCAGTACTGAACCCCGTGATGAACGAGCAAATAATGCCAGCGCAGCACCTACCTGTCCGGCACCCGCCATCGCCAGAATAGGGAACAGGGAGTTAAAGCCTTGAACATCCATTAGCGCAAAATAAACCGGTACAAAGCCCTGATGAATACCAAACACCACCGCAATCAGGAACAATCCAGCCAGAATCGCTGTACCAAACGGGTTTCCGTTCAGATGTAAAAACAGCCATGACATTCCTTTAAAGAGTTCCACGCCAATCGGCATGATAGCGACAAAAGTAATCGCCCCGGTAATCAACAATGAAAGGGTAGAGGTCAGGATCATATCCAGATTATCTGGAATGACCCGTCGAACCTGGCGTTCAACCCAGGCTCCCACCATACAAGCCAGTAAAACACCGATAATATTGCCGCGCGGATCTATCGTTAAGCCAAAGAAGGTTTCCATACCGGCGTAATAACCGACAGTTCCTTCCGGGACATAACGCAGAATAAATAACGAGGCAATGATCGCGCCGTTAACACCGGTTCCACCAAAAGCTTTCTGGGTATTAAAACCAATCAGAATACTTAAGAAGGTAAATAGCCCGATACTGAACACCTTCATATAGGCTATTAATTGAGTCAGCCAGGCAGCCGGAGTTACGCCTTCAACAATCAGCGTTTGCTGTAATAATGTGGCTATTCCCAGTAATAAGCCTGCGGCAATAAATCCTGGGATTAAAGGCGTAAAAATAGTGGCAAATTTCGTCAAAAAATTATGTACGGCACTATTCTGCTTTGCCTTCATCTGTTTTTTATTCTGAGTGGCCAGCTCACGCAAGTCTGCATCATCCGCTGAGGAAGAGGCGGTCTGCGCGTCAGATTTCAACAGCTCATTCATCATGTCACTTGCGGTTTGCGCCTTACCCGGACCGAGAATAATTTGTAGCTGAGTATCGCCATTGACCACGCCCATAACGCCGGGGATTTTCTTTAATTCATCATTCTGAACCAGGTCTCGGTCTTTTAAAGTCAAGCGCAAACGGGTCATACAGTTGCCGCAGACCAGAATATTGTTACGACCACCGGTCAGATGCAGAATTTGTTCGATCATCGAGTCGGTAATTTTTGCCATGATTATCTGTTTATCCCCTGCAATGCGTTGCGAATAAATCCTCGATGTTCAGTCAGTAATGCGCTGGCTTGACTCGCCGGCAAACCGCTTAACACCATTAAAATGGCTGTTTTACAATGCCGCTGACAGTCATTAAGCGCGCTTTCTGCCTCCTCATGACGACATCCGGTTGCTTCAACAACAATATTGACCTGACGCTGTAGTAACTTGGCATTGCTAGCCGCAACATCCACCATTAAATTGCCATACACCTTGCCACTGCGGATCATGGCTCCGGTGGTTATCATATTGAGTACCAGTTTCTGGGCGGTTCCGGCTTTCATTCTTGACGATCCGGTCACCACTTCGGGCCCCACTAGCGGTTCAATAGCAATATCCGCTGCCAGCCCTATTTCACTTCCTGGATTACAGGAAATAGCAGCAACCAAAGCGCCCTGACTTCTGGCATAAGCTATCGCCCCGAGAACATAGGGTGTGCGTCCACTGGCGGCAATACCGACCAAAACATCACGGCTGTTGAAACCAATATTACGCAGATCTTGCTCACCCATTTCCGCGTTATCTTCTGCATTTTCAACCGCTTTTAAAATAGCCTGATGTCCACCAGCAATTAACCCAACCACTTGTTCATGAGGCGTGCCATAGGTTGGCGGGCACTCGCTTGCATCAAGAATCCCCAACCGACCTGAAGTCCCCGCCCCGCTATAGATAAGCCTTCCCCCCAGAGAAAAAGCCGCAGCGACTTTTTCCACGAGCTCAACCAGTTGTGGCAGAGTCGCTTTGACTGCCAGGGCAACCTTTTGATCTTCATCATTGATGATAGTGAGCATCTCTAATGTTGATACCGTATCTATCTGCTCACTTGCCGGATTACGGCTCTCTGTCATCATCTGGTTAAGATTAATTTTCATGGGGATATCCATCGCTGTGTACATTTTGTAACAATATGGAATATATTATTCCAATGATGTGATATTTATCACAAAGAGCATTAAATTCATTAATTAAAAGCATAAAAGTCGTGATTTTGAATAAAAAAAACCACAGGTGCGCAACGAAAACAGAACAATTAAAGGAATAAATTATTACCCATAATGTCTGTTCTCTAAAAAAACCGATAAGCCAGTAAAACAGTTCAAATTATCTTTTTGTACAAAATGCAGTCCGCTGGCTGTACCAGATAAATACGATGATTCAATAGGTTGAACGACAATAACAGCTAAATAATTTGAATTATTCAGACAGAACTCAAAGAATGACCATTATTTAAAATGACATAAAAAAGATCGAAAACTGCTTTTTTAAATAAACTATCTGTTTGTATTTTAAATATTATTTAAGAATATACCCAAAATAATTCGAGTTGCTTGTAGGCGCCGAGTAAATCCGGGCGTAAGCATAGATAAACTCTGTGATTCGGCAGGATTATTGAGCGCAACGCCCAAGCAACTTGAAGTATGACGGGTATAAAATCTTTATTAACCGTACTAACAATAATACAGACTGAAAATCCCTGAATTTTCGAGACAATCATTAAGCCAGTAAATGTAAAGATTATGTATGGCAAAATATCAGTAATTTTAGAAAAAAATCAGAAATTTTAGCTATATTGTTAAATAATGCATTAGCAGCGGGTAGAATGTTCTGAAGCAGGACAGGATAAGACATCAACCCGGTAAGCAGGCCGAATGACAGAGTTTATCCATACGTGAAAAATGACTTGATCGCCATGAAGGAAAACCACATAAATATTGTGGTCAGATATAACTGAAAAATCCTGAATTGCGTTAGGAATCATAGTCTCCCTAGTTGAAAAATTATATGATTCAACGTAAGGATATTTCCCGTATAGTATATAACAGAACTGTTCTTGCCTTCCTGATTTGGTCATAAAAACCATGTTTATCATGAAGTTAAAACCATGATTATTGTAGCTCACAGCTTTATTGGTATATGACTTGTTGATATATACCCAAAATAATTCGAGTTGCTTGTAGGCGCCAAGCTCAGACCGTCGATGAGCATAGATAAACTATGTGATTCGCCGTATGAACGCCGACAACCCTGCGCAACTTGAAGTATGACGGGTATAAAACTTTTGAATAATGTGAGAACAAGTATGGACCAGTATGAAGACCTGCAAAAGTTTCGTGAAAAAACACAAATGAAATCAATACGTTTTGTTGATTTTACGAAGCAGAATAAAGAAGTGAATCATGGACAATGGACTATTGTGCAGCAACTTGCCAGCAACAATGCTCCCCTGGTTAATCACACATCGCCAGACCAGCCTTCTCAGGTTCTCAATACGCCAGTAACGAACAAGGCTCCAGACCCTGTTCATTTAGCGCCTTTGACGACCGGGGTTGCCCCTACGGCAAGTACGATGTCATTACTCAAAGATGTCGGTATGCAGCTTAATCGTCCTGAAACATTCCAGGCCGAAGTTCAGTCTCTATCGCCGATCATGGCAGATATTCAGGCACAAGTTCAGCCGCAACCTGCAGCACAGCCACAGTTTCAACCGCAGCCCGCTGCCCAGGCGCAGCCTCAGTTCCAGCCGCAGCCTCAGTTCCAACCGCAGCCCGCTGCTCAGGCACAGCCTCAGTTTCAGCCACAGCCCGCTGTCCAGGCACAGCCACAGTTTCAGGCGCAGCCTCAGTTCCAGCCGCAGCCCGCTGTCCAGGCACAGCCTCAGTTTCAGCCGCAGCCCGCTGCTCAGGCACAGCCTCAGTTTCAGCCGCAGCCCGCTGCTCAGGCACAGCCTCAGTTTCAGCCACAGCCCGCTGTCCAGGCACAGCCACAGTTTCAGCCGCAGCCCGCTGCTCAGGCACAGCCTCAGTTTCAGCCGCAGCCCGCTGTTCAGGCGCAGCCTCAGTTTCAGCCACAGCCCGCTGTCCAGGCACAGCCACAGTTTCAGCCGCAGCCCGCTGCTCAGGCACAGCCACAGTTTCAGCCACAGCCCGCTGTTCAGGCGCAGCCTCAGTTTCAACCACAGCCCGCTGTTCAGGCACAGCCTCAGTTCCAGCCGCAGCCCGCTGTTCAGGCACAGCCTCAGTTCCAGCCGCAGCCCGCTGTTCAGGCACAGCCTCAGTTCCAGCCGCAGCCCGCTGTTCAGTCACAAACTAACTTTTCGCATCTCTTTGCCGCGCCAGTGGATGAACCGCCAGTGGTGGACAAAGGGGCTCCTCTGCAATCACTGTTAAAAAGAATCGCAACATGCCGTTAATATGCGTTTGTTCTCCTAAGGGAGGGGTCGGTAAAACCACCCTGACCGCAAACCTTGCCCATACTCTTGTGCGCGCAGGTTATAAAGTTCTGGCGCTAGATTTTGATGTGCAAAATGCGCTTCGCTTACATTTTGGTGTCCCACTGTCTGAAACTCGTGGTTATGTCGCTAAAGCGACTGAGTTTTCTGACTGGAGCCAGTCTGTCCTGACTGTCGGAAGCAATCTGTTCCTGTTGCCTTACGGTGAGGCGACTGATAAGCAGAGCCAGGTATTCTCAGACGCTCTGACTCAGGATAAACAGTTCCTGAGTCGAGGGATTAACACACTCCTGAGTTATCCAGGATTGATCATTCTCGCAGATTGTCCGCCGGGACCTTCTCCGGCCCTGAAAGCCGTATCCCCGATTGCTGACTTACACCTTGTTGTACTTCAAGCAGATACCGCATCACTCTCGATGTTGCCTTATATCGAGAATCATCGTTTGACGGGGGAAGAGTTAAATAAAAAAGCTGGCCATTTCTTTATTCTGAACAAAAGTGATAACCGCCGTCAGGTGAGTCGTGATGTCGCTGGTTTTGTCGAACAGCGTCTTGGCTCACAACTGCTAGGCATGGTGCATCGTGATGAAAGCGTCGTTGAAGCAAATGCCCTACAACAATCCATCTTCGATTTTAATCCGGTTTCTGCTGCGGCTTTTGATATTGAGCTTATCGCTAAAAAAGTCGTTGGGATCCTGGGCGTTCAAGTCGGCGACGGCACCGTTCACTCTGTTCCGCGGATGTCGGGAACTTAATCTAACTCGGCCCTAATTATGAAAAAGATGCTTTACGTTCTTATGGCATTGGCCATTCTTCCTGTCGCCGTGCTGGTGATTATCACGCCAATGGATAGCCAAAAGCAGTATATGTTTGGCTTGATCAGTATTGGTCTGCTTTTCTTAATGGGCCGGAGTAAGAAGCATAGTCTTTCGGTGATTATGGTGGTGATGTCATTTTTGATGTCGACCCGCTATATGTACTTTCGCCTGACACAAACTCTGCACTTCAATTCAGAAATTGAAACTATTCTGGGTATGGCGCTGTTTTGTGCCGAAGTTTATGTCTGGGTGATGTTGATTCTCGGCTATTTACAGAGCCTCTGGCCACTCCAGCGTGAAATCATCCCGCTTCCGGAGGATATGTCGAAATGGCCGACGGTCGATGTCTATATTCCAACCTATAATGAATCCTTGGATGTTGTCCGCGATACTGTACTGGCTGCACAATGTATCGATTACCCGGCGGATAAAATCAATATCTACATCCTTGATGATGGTAAGCGACGAGAATTTGCCGTTTTCGCCTCTGATGTCGGGGTTGGCTATATTACGCGTAGTGAACACTCCCACGCCAAAGCAGGCAATCTCAACCATGCGATGAAAGTGACGAAGGGTGAACTACTGTGCATCTTTGACTGTGACCACGTCGCCACCCGTATATTTTTACAAGCGACAGTCGGTGGTTTCCTGACCGATCCGAAACTGGCCCTGGTACAAACGCCACACTATTTTTACTCGCCCGATCCCTTTGAACGTAACCTGTCTGGCGGACGTAATATTCCTAATGAAGGGGCACTGTTCTACGGCCCGCTTCAGAAAGGCAACGATTACTGGAACGCCGCTTTTTTCTGTGGTTCTTGTGCCGTTATTCGTCGTACCGCCCTGGAAGAGATCGGTGGATTTGCGGTTGAAACCGTTACCGAAGATTCACATACCGCTCTGAAGATACAGCGTCGTGGCTGGAATACCTCATTCCTCGGTATTCCACTGGCTGCCGGGCTGGCAACTGAACGTCTGGTGCTCCATGTGATTCAGCGTACCCGCTGGGCCAGGGGAATGACACAGATTTTCCGTCTTGATAACCCACTATGGGGACGAGGTCTGACGCTTCCACAACGGCTATGCTATTTAAGTGCCATGCTTTATTACCAGTTCGCTTTGCCACGCATCATCTTCCTGGTGGCTCCACTGGCATATTTGCTGTTTAACCTGAATATTATTTACTCCTCAGCAAGTCTGGTTTTTGCCTTTGCCTTGCCGCATTTATTCTGCGCAATCTATGTGACTTCACGCCTGAACGGTCGCTATCGTTATAGTTTCTGGGGTGAGATATATGACTTGGTACTGGCATTCCATATTCTGATGCCTACCGCCGTCACGATGCTGTTCCCAAAACGCGGGAAGTTTAACGTCACCGATAAAGGCGGCCTGCTGAATGTCGGCTATTTTGACTTCACCGTCGTCCGGCCTCATCTTATTGTCGCCCTACTGCTGGTCGCGGGAATTATTGCCGGTACTGTCCGAGCCTTTGCCCATGATTATTACAGCGTCGATCCGAAAGTAATGGCCTTGAACGTCGGCTGGGGTGTCTACAGTCTGATATTCCTGCTAGGTGCGATAGCCGTCGCGCGTGAAACTCGACAGACGCGTAAAAGTATTCGTATTGATGCTGCTATTCCAGTCATCATTCACTACGCTAGCGGGATTTCCTCGCGTAGCCAGTCTATCGACTTATCGATGGGCGGTTGTCAAATCACGCCTCCTGATGACAGGCATTTAAACGATCCTGTCGAAGAAGTTGAATTACTGCTGGAGTCCGGTGGTATCAGCATTCCGGTAACCTTTATCGCTGCAGACGAACACTCAATCAGACTGATGTTTGAAGATATCCCACTGTCACGCCGCCGCGAACTGGTGCGTGTCGTGCTGGCCCGTGCCGATGCCTGGATCCATCCGCCTAAACCACAAGATAATCCATTACGTTCGATGATGATGATTATCCAGTGTGTCTTTGATTTGTTCTGGCTGACCTGGAAGTCACGCCGTGAAAATCGTCGTCTTCGCGCTCAGGCTCAACAGGATGGCAATGCATGAAGCAACTGATATCGACGGCCTTACTGGCAGGTGTATTCTTTAGCTCCCCACTCCATGGGGAAGAAGCAACGATAGATGCCTTACTCCCGTTTGATTTGCCGGCACCCGTTTCACCGGTGGCCGCAGCCATAGCTCCTCCGACCCTGACACCCGCTTTAGTCAGTAATCTGAGAGTGGCACAGATGGGACAGCCCACCGGGGTGGTGATGGGCGGTGGTCAGCTACAGGGAGGGATAACCTTTACGCTGCCCCTCGACCAGGTGATTACTAACGCACGGTTAATTCTGAATTTAAATGTCTCACCCGCTATGGCTGAGCAGAATACCACGCTGCAATTAATGCTCAATGGTCAGCCTTTAGGGTCAGTTCCCCTGGGTGCTGCAGACAGCGATACTTCACGCTTTCAGCTGGATGTTCCCGCCGCCTTGCTGGTTTCAGTCAATAACCTGAGCTTTAAAATTAGCGATGCGAATGCGCTAGAGTGCCGACGTGATACCAATGGCGAGTATCGGGTCACTATCCTGCCAGACTCTCATTTTGAGCTTGAAGGGCAACAGTTAAATATCGGTAATGAACTGATTAATTTCCCGCGGCCGTTCTTTGACAGTATGCAGATGTCAGCTTCCACAGTGTCATTTTCATTTCCAGAAAAAGTCAGCAGTGATGCCGTCAGTGCCGCAGCCTTACTCTCTTCGTGGTTAGGGATTGAAGCCGATTATCGCGGCATTAACTTCGAGACTAAATACAACGTGTTGCCAGAAAAAAATGGCATTCTGATAGGCCATCCAGGCGAGACAATTGGCGGTGTGACCTTACCGCAGAGCGATGAGCCGTTACTGCAATATATCGATAACCCAATCAATCCAGTTTATAAATTATTGCTGGTGGTTGGAAAAGATGAAACAGCACTGCGTATGGCAGCCTGGCGTCTGACACAGAATAAGTTCGAACCCCAGACTTCCAGTATAAAGGTCGAAACGAAAGCGATTCCGCTCAGTCAGCCTTATGACGCACCACGCTGGATCCCAACCGACCGCCCAGTGAAACTGTCCGAGTTACTGCGCAAAGACCAGAGCCTGACCACAACGGGTATCTGGCATGAACCGCTGGATATTGCCTTCCGTGCTGCCCCCGATTTGTTCTTGTGGGATGGTGGAAGTATTCCTATGCATATCAGCTATCGTTTCCCATCTGAAGACTGGATCGATGAAAGTCGCTCCTGGCTTAGCGTCACGTTGAACAGTAACTTTTTGCTCAATCTGCCCATCAATAAACAAGGCGCATTAGAAACCTTATGGCGGAAAATGGGCGGCGATGCGCGTCAGGAACAAGCTGATATCCCTATTCAACCTTATCAGATTTATGGTGATAACCAGCTGTCACTCTATTTTCATATCACACCACAAGAAGATGCCCCTTGTAGCGTGCTGCTGAATAATAATATTAAAAGCCGGATTGACGATACCTCAATCATAGACTTAAGCCATACCCGTCATTTCGCGCTGTTACCGAACCTGTCATTCTTTGTCGGCGCGTCGTTCCCTTTCTCACGTCTGGCTGACTTCTCACAAACGGTATTACTGTTACCCGATAGCCCAACCGAAACGCAGATAACCACGCTGCTTGATATGGTGGCTCGCTCAGGTAATGCGACCGGTACCGCACTGGCCAATAACCGGGTGATGTTCGGTATTCCTGCGGGTGGTTCAGGCCTTGAAATGCTGCGTAACCGTGATGTACTGGCAGTCAGTAATATGACTCAGTCGTTGTTTAACCAGACTCTGCTTAGCCGTTCACCGTTCGGGATCCGGGATAATAGCCTGATGGCGAATAAGCCCACTCTCTGGCAAAAGACCTTGCGCTGGCTGGGGGGCGACTGGAGTGCTGACAATATAGAAGCGGATCGCTATTTCTCATCAAATGCTGACTGGCGTGGATTTATTAGTTTCCCTTCGCAATGGAACAGCGATCGTTTAGTGGTGCTGGTGCTCGGTAGCAATGACGATCAGCTGTCACGTCTGCCTGTCGATTTAAACTCAGCAAAAATCAACGCCGGCATTCGCGGTGATGCCGCAATCATTACTGATGAAAATGGTGTGCGCAGTTTCCGCGTCGGTGGGCAGTACCCGAGTGGAGAAATGCCGGGTCATATGATGATTGTCTGGTATGCCAACCAGCATGCGGTGTTATTGGCATTTTCAGCCCTGATATTCAGCACCATTTTTGGCTTATTTATGTATGCAGGGTTGAAAAAACGTGCACGTGAGCGTCTGAGCCAGGGCGAGGGAAAGAGTAAATGAAAAAAATAACCATAACGTCAGCAATTATTATCTCAGGGATGATGGGATTTAGCGCTGCGGCTCAAACATCGCAAAACGATGCTGCGCTCAAGGCCCTGTTTGATCAGGCAAATTACTGGCATGAAAAGGCCCATAATGACCGGGCTAATGAATCATTAAATAAAGTCTTAATGGTTGATCCGAACAATACTCAGGCGCTCTATTTAATGTCGCTCTGGGCGCAGCAAAACGGCAACCTACAGGAAGCCAGCCAATGGCGTACCCGTCTGGCAAAAACCGATCCTAACAGTTCGCTGTTGCAGGCTCTCGACAATGCCAAACAGATTGAGAAAATTCCAGCCGGAACACTCGCACTGGCCAGACAGCAAGCACGCAGTGGGAATATTCCCGCGGCGATGGCCACCTGGCATACTCTTTTTAGCGGTGATACTCCCCCTCCAGGTCTGGCGGCAGAGTATTACCTGACTAAGGGCAGTGATAACGCCACCTACTCCGAGGCGGTAGCGGATTTACAGCGTTTTACGGCACAAAACCCGGGTGATGTATCAGCCCGTGTCGCCTTGGGTAAAATGCTAACCTGGCGGGAAGGAACGCGACGCGACGGCATCTCGATGCTAGAACAAACCGCAACCGGTAATAAAGAGGCCGATGACGGCCTGCGTCAGGCCCTGCTCTGGCTCTCTCCTGCCGCTAATGATGCTCAGTCTTATGAGACCTTTATCCAGCGCCATCCGCAAGATAAAGAGGTGCAGGCACATTACCGTAATACCCTGGGAGATGCGGCGAAAACTGAAGGCTATAATGCCCTCAATAGCGGCGATAATGCCCAGGCACAGCGCCAGTTTGAACAAGCACTCCAGAGTAATCCAGAAGACGCCGATGCTCTGGCAGGTATGGGTTACCTCGCTCAGCGCAGTGGTGACTACCAGGCTGCTTCGCAATATTTAAGCCGTTCCGCAAGTCTGGGTGGCGATGCTTCTGCTGAACGTAAGAAACAAGCTGATGATGCAGCATTCTATGGTCAGTTATCTCAGGCTCAGCAAGCTTTCAAAGCGGGTAATATCAGCCAGGCGCTGGCCCTGTCTGCCCCTCTGACGCAAGCCGGAGGGGATCAAGCCATCTCTGCGAAACTGTTTCGTGCCGATGTGTTACGCCAGAGCAAAGACTATCCACAAGCCGAGCAGGCGTTTCGCGATATTATCAGTCTTCAGCCACAAAATGCCCAGGCACGTGAGAACTTGTATTACGTGCTGAAAGAGCAAAATAAAACCGCCGAAGCCGAAACCGTATTACGTACCCTGCCTGCAACCGTGCAATCCCGACTCCAGCCACGGGTGGTAACAGGGTTACCGAGCGATCCTATTCGTCAGCAAGGCGAACGCCTGGCGGCTGCAGGTAATACCACCGAGGCCATTGCCACTCTGCGCCAGGGGGTGACACGTTATCCCAACGATCCCTGGATGCGTTTGAGTCTTGCCCGGTTATTACAAAAGTCAGGTTACGATGGCGAAGCCGCAACGATTATGCAGCCCGCATCGCGCGTCGGCGCAGATACCAATTCGTTATATGCCTCAGCGCTGTTTGCCAGTGAGAATGGCAGCTGGCCACAAGCCCAGGGCCTGCTCTCTCGTATTCCAGCGTCATCACAAAGCGCACAGATGCGTGAGCTATCACAGCGCGTTAACTACAATCTGAATATCGCCACTGCAGAAAATTATCTTGCTCAGGGTAATACTGTCGCTGCCGCCAATACCTTGAAAGCACTGGCCTCGCGTCCGCCACAGAGCCCGGTTGATGCCGGTAAACTGGCTAAATTACTGGCCAGAAGCGGTGATGTCAGCGGAGCTGTCGCTGTCGTGCGCAGTAATATGCAAAAAGGGGTACAGGGTAATGTCGGTGATTATGCCGATCAGATAGCGGTGCTTAACCAGGCCGGGCTGACTAACGAGGCGCAGCGGTTTATATCCGATCCGGCATTACAGTCTCGTAGTACACCGACACAGCTGGCCGATGCCCGTATCGGCTATGTTATCAATGAAGCCGATACCCTACGTGAACAGGGTAACTATGCTGCGGCCTATGACAAGCTGATCGGTGCTCTGCAAAACGATCCGAAAAATACCGATCTGATGTTTGCCATGGCGCGACTCTATCAGTCCGGGAAAATGAATAAAGAAGCCGGTGTGGTCTATGACTACCTGATGACTCACGATAGCGCCGATCAAGATGCCCGCGTCGGAGCGATCGACGTCGCATTAGCGGAAAATAATATTGAACGTGCGAAACAACTGTCGATAGGTTTAAAAGCGAATCAGTCGCCAGAGCGTCTGTTCCTGTTAGCTCGTCTGGCAGAAGCCACAGGCAACCATCAGCAAGCCATGACCTACCTGCGCAGTGCTCGCGGCAGGCTGCTCGGCATGCAACTGGGTGGGAGCGATGCCACACCGATGGCAGGTGGATTACTGCTGGCAGATAATCCATTTATCGGCAATAGCCCGGGTGGCAGTCTGCCTGCAACTCACGCTATGCCATGGCAGGTCACACAAAAAGCCGCAGATCCTGGCACCGTCTTACCGGGTATTATGCGTACTGACCTGCCTCAGGATACCGCTCAGAACCGTATGCTGCGCCAGGTCGATGAGATGATGAAAGAAATCGACCAAACCACCGGAATGTGGGTGCAAGGCGGCATCAATGTGCGCGGACGTGATGGTGAATCGGGTACCAGTAAGCTGACGGAAGCCAGAGCGCCCATCAGCTGGTCAGCAGTACCATTCGGTGAGTCACGCTTTGAGTTTACCGCCACGCCAGTGGTACTCAATAGTGGCAATGCGAGCGGTGATGCCTGGCGCCGTTATGGCTCCAACCCGCTATCAAATGCTGCAACAAATATGTTAACCACCATCAAAAACGAACAGAAAGCTATTGCAGCCATGACCGATGTGCAGCGAGAAGCCTATTACGCCGCGAATCCTGGGGCTGAAGCACTCGCGAATATGGCGCCAATAGACAGCAGCGAGTTTAATCTGGCCAGTACTGATGGTTTAAATAGTCTGAGAAATCTGCTCGGTTACGATGAGGGAAGAGTCGCCCAGTATCTGGAAGCCTCAAACCTGAAACCGAATGTTAATCAGCCCGGCGACGTGTCAACCGACTCAAAAAATGCCAGTGGCGTAGAGTTGAGCATGGCATTAACCGGTGATAATTACCGGGCGGATATCGGTACCACACCGTTAGGACAAGATCTTAATACTGTGGTCGGGGGGATCAGATGGGCACCGAAACTCACTGATTATCTGTCATTAATCCTCACCGCTGAACGACGGGCAGTGAAAGACAGTCTGTTGTCTTATGTCGGCCTGGTGGACAGCTATTCCGGTAAAACATGGGGACGCGTCACCAAGAACGGCGGTAGCCTGCAACTCAGTTATGATGATGGCGATGCCGGTTTTTATGCCGGGGGGGGTGGCTATAGCTACACCGGTGAAAACGTTGCCGGTAATACCAGTGTGAATGCGGGTGCCGGGGTTTATCTGCGCCCGTATCATGATGATTATCGTCAGTTGCAAACCGGGTTAAGCTTAAGCTGGATGAATTACTCCAAAGATCTCAGCTACTTTACCTTTGGTCAGGGCGGTTATTTCAGTCCTCAAAACTATATCAGCATCGCGTTCCCGGTGGAGTACAGCCAGACCTTCGACAACTGGAAAGCTAAATTAGGCGGTTCTCTGGGCTATCAATCTTATACTCAGAATGGCAGCGACTATTTCCCAACCAATAAAGTCTGGCAAGATACACTAGCTGGAGCGGTTCAAGGCGGTTTCGCTAAAGAAGCCTTCCATAATGGCACCACACAAAACGGTATGGGATACTCCATGCGTGCAGGTCTGGATTACAACCTGAATAAAGATATGACAATCGGCGGTGAAGTCGGTTATGACACCTTTGGTAGTTATAACGAGAGCACTGCGGGTGTCTATTTCCGTTATATGCTGGGAAGAAATTAATGACATTACATATTGATAATAGTGCATTACTGGCATGGATCCAGCGTCAGCAAACGCCTGCGGGCTGGTTTGATCTGCTGACAATTATGATTGATGCCATGGCTGATAATGCCAGTGAGCAGCAAAGCCGCCCCTTCTTATTGCAAATGGGCGATAAGCTAGCCGAGCGTTATCCGCTGGCACCATCAGAAACTATTGCCGAGCTAGAAAACAATATCAACCAGCATTTAAGCCATTTTGGCTGGGGTTGTATTGATATTACGGCGACAGAGACCGCGCTAATTCTGCATCACCAGGCGTTACCTGTCAGCCACTCCCAGGATGAAGAACGACTGAATCGCTGGTGTAATGCATTCAGTACCATTCTGGAAGGCGTCTATACGCGCTGGTTGCAACAGCAAGGGGGAGAAGCGCACGTTATTGTCACACGTGATAGTGTGCTTTCATTATCCGAGATTCAATTCCGCTATCATAATCCACAATGAGCCTGACTATGCGAACCCCATTCTGGACTAAATTAGTCCTGGTGATGACTCTCTTTTTCTCTGCATTTACCCAAGCCAGCCAGGCTTGGGATGTCTATAAGGCCCGTTTTTTAATGCCTGATGGGCGTATTATTGATACCGCGAATAACAATATCTCGCACAGTGAAGGACAAGGCTTTGCCATGCTGGTGGCTGTCGCTAATAACGACAGAGAGACCTTTGATAAGTTATGGCTTTGGACCAAACAGACGCTTCAGAATAAAGACAGTAGTCTGTTTTACTGGCGTTATAACCCTGCATCTGCCGATCCTATTGTCGATAAAAATAATGCCAGTGATGGCGATACACTGATTGCCTGGGCATTATTACAGGCAGAAGCCCGCTGGCAGAATAAGCAATATGGCAAAGAGTCAGACAAAATCACTAAATCCTTACTGGCTCATATGGTGATTGATTACGCTGGCTATAAAGTGATGTTGCCGGGTAAAGACGGTTTTAATCACAATAGCGAAATTATTCTTAACCCATCCTATTTCGTTTTTCCGGCGTGGGCTGCCTTTGCAAAACGTAGCCATTTGCAGGTCTGGCAGACGCTGATGAAAGATAGCCAAACGCTGTTAAGTCATATGGGACAGGGTGTTGCTAATTTACCGACAGACTGGGTAGCATTACGGGCTGACGGACGGTTATCACCTGCAAAGGATTGGCCGCCCCGGATGAGCTACGATGCAATTCGTATTCCGCTCTATCTCTCCTGGTACGACAAACACTCCCCTTTACTCCAGCCATGGCGTAATTGGTTCAGCCAGTTCAGTCGTCTGGAAACACCAGCATGGGTGAATGTGGTTAATAACGAAAAAGCCCATTATATGATGGCCGGAGGTCTGCTGGCAGTACGTGATTTAACCATGGGGGAGAGTATGACTGAACCCCAAATCACCACCAAAGAAGACTATTACTCAGCAAGTTTGAGTATGCTGGTCTGGCTGGCTTATCAACAGTCAGCCCAGTAGAATACTTTTTTCCGGTCAATATAGCTGCGCTGTTATCTGACAGCGCTCGCTGCTGGTCATCTATGATGCCAGTTCACATCGCCATCCAGACAAGCTTTTTAGCGCCGTAACTTTCCCCTCAAATAACACATTGTAAGGAATGACCGTGAGCACCAATAACGAACAGTTTATCCAGGAGATCCAGTGGTCTTGCCTGCATATGACCCGCACGCTGAAACAAGTCGAATCTCTGCCCGATCTCAGCCATGTCCGCATCGCCTGCAATATGCATCTTGACTTAAAAATGATCCCACTCGTGGAAGGGTTATTGAGGAAGAATGCGCGGGTCTTTTTGACAACCTGCAACCCCACTACCGTCCAGGATGATGTCGTGGCTTATCTGGTTGCTGCCGGAGCGGAAGCCTGCGCCTGGCGTAATATGAGTGACGCTGACTGGCACGACTCCTGGGAACAGGCTATTGCCTGGCGCCCGACCCACCTGTGTGAAATGGGCGCTGATATCACCACACTGTTACACCAGCGTGGCGAATTTGGCGATGTGGTTGCCTGCCTGGAAGCGACTGGATCTGGTGTCAGTCGCCTGCCCTCTTCCCGTCCGGGTTACCCTATCTTTAACTGGGACGATTTACCGGTTAAAGAGGGCCTCCATAACCGTCATATGGTCGGTTTAACCGCCTGGCAAACCTTCTTCCAGACTACCCATCTGACGCTTCATGAGAAGAGAGTGCTGGTCATTGGCTACGGTCTGGTTGGTCAAGGCGTTGCCGCTGCTGCGAAGGCCTACGGAGGACAAGTGATGGTTGCAGAGCGCTGCCCAGCGCGTCGCTTACAGGCTGCTTATGATGGCTGGCATGTCGTTGACATAGAAGAGGTGATTACCACAACCGATGTGATTGCTACCGCGACCGGCGCTAAAAAGGTCCTTAATGCCGCCTTACTTGATCAGGCAAAAGATGGTGTCTTCGTCCTGAACGTCGGTCATGTTGCAGAAGAGATTGACTGCGAATATCTGAAGCAATATCCCAATCAGGAAGTAATGCCATTTATCAATGCTTATAGCTTCAAGGGTAAAACCCTGTATTTGATGGCAAACGGCTCGATGCTAAATCTTACTGCAGGATTTGGTGACAGTCTGAATGCTTTTGATGTCACCCTTGCGGTTATGGCCAGTGGTATCAAACATATTGTCACTGCGGGGCAAGATGCTGAACCTGCGGTCTATTTATTACCGCAAAAAGTCTGGGAAACCGCACTTTAATATTGCCCTCAGCCTGACCGTCTTATAAAACGAGACTAGCATGTAGATTTCAGAAGCCAGTGATAACAGCTCGCTTTTGAAATCATAGTGTTACGATATCATCTTTACCAGCACGCTCTACCGCGACTGGTTTTAGGGCTGCGAGTATTTGATATTGGGTGGACACAGCTTAAGCGATACCCAAGTAGCTTAATAACTGATATTTTTTTGAGAGTCATCACAATAAAATTGCAGTAATAGAGCTGCTTTCTAAAAAAACAGCTTGAATATTTCCATATAACTCCTACAATGCCAAAATGATAGTTAACTAATAACATAGCCTCAGTGTAGCTATGCTATTAGCATTCACCTGTATAACTATTATAATAATACAATCTCAAAATCACTCTGAAAAATTTATTTTCAGTAGTTACGCGTTTATTATTTTTTAAATCTCTACCTCTTAATAAAAATAACATTTATTAGGAATGTTTTTTCTTATGGCAAACCACCCCAGCAAAGAATTTACTGTAGTAACGACATGTTCTTATTTAATTATTCAACCAATTAATAATGAGGAACACTATGAAAAAGTTACTCTACTCTATTTTATTTATCTTTATTACACTCTTATCTGGCTGTAGTATTTACAACAATGACTATCTTGAATCCAGAACAACTGAACAGGTAAGTACCACCGTTATTAACAATACGGAACATAATCTTTCTGTAATAAATAAAAGCCTTCCGTGGGGGAGATGGGTGAAACATCCAGCATCAACTATTTCTGCATATGATAGAGATGTCTTTATCACCAGAGGAACCGCTACAGCAGGCACAGAAGGATATGTTGAATATTCTATTTACGATGGTTCTTTCAGAATCGATTGGAATTTCACTCATTGGGGCAAGAGAAATCATCGTATTGTGGTAAACGACCCTAAATGGCTATACGATATATTTTGCAACAACTGTAATACTAATAATTTTACTATCTATGTAAATCAAAAAACAAATCCTTCAAATTATAATATTCTTATCATGTCAGATCCTCAAGCCTGGAGATTAAATAAAAACAATAACGACCCTAACAAAGATAAGGCTGACTGGGAGTCAGTAAATACAAAAGTCGTTGACAGTATCAACTCACTAAATAATAGTTACCATTTCGCATTTGGCATAATCAATGGAGATATCACTGAATTTGGTAGAAGGAGCACACGAAATAGCTTCGATTCTATCTATAGTGATAACATTAGCTTCCCATTACTTATAGGATTAGGTAATCACGATTATGCCAATAATATTAATGATTGTGCAGATGTTGAGATGTTTGATTTCAGTATGAATGCTTGTGCACGAAGTTCTGTCTTTGACCTTAGTAAAAGGATAAATACATACAAGCTATTTTTAAAAGATTTCTCTTCCGACTTTGATACAAAAGATCAAGAAGGCAGTCTAGGATATTCCTGGGATACGGGGGATATTCACTTTGTGCAGTTGAATAATTATCCGACCTATGAGGTTGAACTTGATCATTATGCAAATAGAAGCATCTATATTAATAACTCAATAGATTGGTTGGAAGAAGATTTAAAAGATGCGTTATCACGTGGCAAAGCAACTATTTTAAATTTTCATGATGCCTATGATCATTTTCCAAGAAATACAAATGAAAGAGATAAAAAAAGATTAGAGGAGATGTTAAAGAAATATAATGTTATTGCCATATTTTCTGGACATTCCCATCACGCTAAAGAGACAGTAAATAATTTTTTAGCTGGAGTAAAACATTATAATAGCGGAGCTTTATTTGAAGGCGATTATTTATTCGTGAAAGTTAATGGGAAGTGTATTGATGTCTCAATCTATAATGGTCGGTCTGGCTACCCTCAAGAAATGGAAATTTTATCTGGTGTATGCGGTTAATGGGTAGCATCAAGCCAGTCGATAGCTGTGAGTACTCAAAAAAAGACTGATAAGTCTCAGGCTGCAACTATCATGACTGAGTTGGTTACTGCTGATCTTCACTAAATCGCAGATACAAAAAAACCCGCCTTAGCGGGTTTTTTTAGGCTTACTTAACGAAGGGCTGAATTACAGCGCAACAACGTTAGCAGCAGCAGGGCCTTTAGCACCATTCTCGATGGTGAACTCAACTTTCTGGCCTTCGTCGAGAGTTTTGAAGCTATCGCTCTGGATTGCAGAGAAATGTACGAATACATCTTTGCTGCCATCAGTTGGAGAAATGAAGCCGAAACCTTTCTCAGCGTTGAACCATTTTACCAAACCAGTCATTTTGTTAGACATAAATATTA
>Ga0302347_1000314_pt1 | contig 85032 bp, 73 predicted proteins | sample PhyWR1_FD_202178 | JGI IMG/M metagenome (GOLD analysis project Ga0302347, IMG submission 202178) | Leaf surface microbial communities from wheat plants in UC Gill Tract Community Farm, Albany, California, United States - DLSL W.R1 (v2)... | ecosystem: Host-associated > Plants > Phyllosphere >... | reverse complement strand
CCGCGGCCCGACGCCCATGGGACAATCCCAGGCATGTCTTCTGCCATTGCCGTCATCGACTTTGAAACCACCGGGATGACGCCCGGCCAGGGCGCGCGCGCCACCGAAGTGGCCATCGTGCTGCTGGAAGCAGGCCAGGTCGTAGACCGCTTCCAGAGCCTGATGCGCACCGGCGTCCACATTCCATCGTTCATCACCCAGCTCACGGGCATCAGCAATGCCATGGTGGCGACGGCGCCCGCAGCCGAGGAAGTGATGCGCGACGCCGCGCGCTTTGTCGGTGCCGCGCCCATGGTGGCGCACAACGCGGCTTTCGACCGCAAGTTCTGGGAAGCCGAGCTCGCGCATGCGGGCCTGCCCGCGCCCCATGCCTTTGCCTGCACGGTGCTGCTGTCGCGCCGGCTCTACCCCGAGGCCACCAGCCACAAGCTGGGCAATATCGTCGACCACCTGGGCCTGCCGCGCGCCGGCCGCGCCCACCGCGCGCTGGCCGATGCAGAAATGGCGGCCAGCCTGCTGGCGCGCATGCAGCAGGACCTGCGCCAGCGCTGGGGCATTGCCCAGACCGGCCACGGTGTGCTGTCCGAGCTGCAGCGCTGCCCCAAGGCACAGATGGCGCGCATGCTCGCGCAACAGGCGGCGAAGTTCCCGCTGCGCAGCGGCGAGCTCTTCGGCGGCGATGCCGGCCTTCTTCCCCAGGAGACAACGGTGCATCAGGCTCAGCCCATAATAGGCCCATCCTTTCCGTGATCGCTGCCCGTGAACTCGCCTCTACCCCCTTCCGCCGTCGCCCTGCCGCCGCAATTTTCCTCGCATGAATTCCGCAAGGCGCTGGGCCAGTTTGCAACCGGCGTGACCATCGTGACTGCGCTCAACGCCCAGGGCCAGCCCGTGGGCGTGACCGTGAGCTCGTTCAACTCGGTGTCGCTGCATCCGCCGCTGGTGCTGTGGAGCATGGCCAACAGCGCGGCTTCGCTGCCGGTGTTCATGGCCTGCACGCACTATGCGGTGCATGTGCTGGGCGCGGAGCAGAAGGCATTGGCAATGCAGTTCGCGACCAAGGACATAGACCGTTGGGCCGGCGTCGTTCACCAGCCCGGCCTGAGCGGCGCCCCGCTGCTCGACGGCGCGGTCGCGGCCTTCGAGTGCTTCAACCGCAGCCGCTACCAGGAAGGCGACCACGTGATCTTCGTGGGCGAAGTCGAGCATTGCAGCCACCGCAATGACGCGGCGCCGCTGATCTATCACGATGGGCGCATGCGGTAGGCGGCGTAAACAACGGCTGCGAGAAAATCAATACCGTTCGCCCTGAGCTTGTCAGGGCGTTGCAGGGCGGAATCTGCCTGCCCCACGGCAGCATTGCGTATTGCGTGAGGTCCGGCGTTCACCCTTCGACAGGCTCAGGGCGAACGGTTGGGAGCGTGGGGGCGATACGAGCCGCCGCCGGGCCGCCCCAAGGCGGCGAGGGCCCCCTTGGGGGGCAGTGACCCACACGCAGTGGGGGAGCGTGGGGGCTCTATTTCGCTTCCGGCAGCTCGATCTTGACTTCCAGCACTTCGAGGTTGTCCTGGCGTTCGAGATGGACCTTGATGTCGTTCGGATGGATGGTCACGTACTTGGAGATCACTGCCATCAGCTCGCGCTGCAGCTCGGGCAGGTAATCGTGCTGGCTGCGGCCGCCGCCGACGCGTTCATGCGCCAGGATGATCTGCAGACGCTCCTTCGCGACCGAAGCCGACTTCTTTTTTTCGCCCAGCAGAAAAGACAGCATCGACATAGATCACTTCCCTCCGAAGATGCGTTTGAAGAAGCCCGGTTTCTGGGCCGAGATGAAGCGCATGGGCTTTTCCTCGCCCAGGAAGCGGTCGATCACATCCTTGTAGGCTTCGGACACATCGGTATTGGCCATGTGCACCGCCGGAATGCCCTGGTTGGACGCCTGCAGCACGGTTTCGGACTCGGGAATCACGCCGATCAGCTCGATGCGCAGGATGTCCTGTATGTCTTCCAGCGACAGCATCTGGCCGTCTTCGACGCGGTTGGGGTTGTAGCGCGTGATCAGCAGGTGCTCCTTGATCGCTTCGCCGCCCTCGATCGCGCGCTTGGTCTTGGAGCTGAGCATGCCCAGGATGCGGTCGGAATCGCGCACCGACGAGACTTCGGGGTTGGTCACGACCAGCGCTTCGTCGGCGAAGTGCATGGCCATCAGCGCACCGCTCTCGATGCCGGCGGGCGAGTCGCAGACGATGTACTCGAAGCCCATTTCTCCCAGATCCTTGAGGATCTTCTCGACGCCGTCCTGGCTCAGCGCATCCTTGTCGCGCGTCTGCGAAGCCGCGAGCACGAACAGGTTGTCGCACTGCTTGTCCTTGATCAGCGCCTGGTTCAGGTTGGCTTCGCCCTGGATCACATTGATCAGGTCGTACACCACGCGGCGTTCGCAGCCCATGATCAGATCGAGGTTGCGCAGGCCGACGTCGAAGTCGATGACGGCGGTCTTGTGGCCCCGAAGGGCGAGGCCGGAGGCAAAGCTGGCGCTGGTGGTGGTCTTGCCCACTCCACCCTTGCCTGAGGTCACGACGACGATTTTGGCCATGTTTGCACTATTCCTTAAAAGACGGGCTCGATTGCTGGGAGATAACGCTCCGACAACGCTGACACATTACAAAGGCTCGACGATGATCTTCTCGCCGTCGAGACGGACCTGGGCCGGCTTGCCCACGATTTCGGGCGGCAGCTCGGTATCGGTGGTGCGGTACATGCCGGCGATCGACAGCAGCTGGGGTTCCATGCAGGTGCTGAAAATGCGCGCCGCGGTGTTGCCGCGCGCACCCGCGATGGCGCGCCCGCGCAGCGGCGCATAGACATGCACATTGCCGTCGGCAATCACTTCGGCACCATAGCTGACCACGGCCAGGACCACCAGATCGGTTCCCCGGGCATAGACCTGCTGGCCCGAGCGCAGGGGCTTGTCGATCACCATCGCATCGGCCTGGGGCGCGGGCACTTCGCGTATCACTTCGACTTCGCGAATCACTTCCTGCACTTCGACCGGCGCCGGGCGCGCGGTCTGCGCGTCGGGCACCAGGCTCAGGCCGGCGGCGACGGCGTCACGGGTCTGGGCTTCGCTGCCGCCGCGCACCGCCACGGGTTGCGTGTGGTGCGAGCGCAGCAGCGCGAGCAGCGCGGGAAAGTCGATCGCCTGCTCGGCTTCCCTGACCTGGGCCAGGTCGATCAGGACCGGGTCGTTGTCGAAGAAGTCGGGGTCGTCGGCCAGGCGCTGCGCGAGATCGGCCGCGACCAGCTGGACGTCGGTGTCCTTGAGCGCAACGGCCACGACATGCAGCTGTGCGCTCTTGAGGTCAAAACTGGAGCGGGCAATGCCCGTCGGATCAGCGGCCATGGAGGGGAGTGCGAAAGGAAAGGTCGGAGACGCATCTCAAAAGATGACAAAGTGTACCCCGGCCCCATGAACTGCAGTCTGCCTGTGACCGCGGAGATACATGTCATGACATATGCACGCCCGCGTCCTGCTTTGCCGGAACAGCTGCCGCGGCCTCGGCCTGGCGCTTTTGCGCCAGCGCCTCGTACCAGGCCAGGCTCGCGGGATTGGCCATGGTGTCCTTGTTGACCACCTGCGCCAGCGGCTTGCCCAGCAGCAGCTGCTTGATCGGCAGCTCCTGCTTCTTGCCGCTGAGCGTGCGCGGCACTTCGGCCACCTGGAAGATCTCGTCGGGCACGAAGCGCGGCGAGACCGCGGCGCGGATCGCGCCGTTGATGCGCGCGCGCAGTTCGGCGTCCAGCTCGACGCCGGGGCGCAGCACGACAAACAGCGGCATGTAGCTTTCGCGTCCCAGGTGTTCGAGATCGACCACCAGGCTGTCGAGCACTTCGGGCAGGGCTTCAACCGCGCGGTAGATCTCGCTGGTTCCCATGCGCAGGCCGTGGCGGTTGATGGTCGCGTCGCTGCGCCCGTAGATCACGCAGCCGCCTTCGGGCGTCACGCGAATCCAGTCGCCGTGGCGCCAGACCGCGCCGGCTTCGGGCGCGGCGTCGCCGCCGCCCGGTCGCCGGCCCTGGCCGGGCGCGAAATGCTCGAAGTAGCTCGACCGGTAGCGCCGCCCGCCCTCGTCGCCCCAGAAATAAAGCGGCATCGAAGGAATCGGCTGGGTGCAGACCAGCTCGCCGACTTCATCGATGACCGGCTGTCCCTGGTCGTTCCAGGCTTCGACGGCCGCGCCCAGCTGGCGGCACTGCATCACGCCCGGCACCTGGGGCAGCTCGCGGTGGCCGCCCAGAAACGCGCCGCAGAAATCGGTGCCGCCCGAAATGTTGTTCCACCAGATGTCTTCGTCGGCCGGCAGGCCGGGGCGGCCCTGGGCCTGCGCCTGGGCGCGCAGCGCGCGGAACTGGTCCGTGCCCCATTGCTGCACATCGGCCGACAGCGGCGAGCCGGTCGAGCCCAGGCTGCGCACGCGCGACAGGTCGCCGCACTCCGCGAGATCGACCCCGGCCTTCATGCAGTTCGCATAGAACGCCGCGCCCGAGCCGAAGCAGGTGACGCCGGTCTCGGCCGCAAAGCGCCACAGCACGCCCCAGTCGGGCTGCTCCTTGCTGCCGCCGGGGCTGCCGTCGAAGATCACGCAGGTCGTTCCGCCCAGCAGGCCCGAGACCTGGGCGTTCCACATCACCCAGCCCGTGGAGCTGTACCAGTGGTAGCGCTCGCCCCAGCTGTTCGGGTCCCAGCTGCAGCCCACGTCGTTGTGCAGGCCCTTGAGCTGCAGCGCGACCAGCACCATTCCGCCGTGGCCGTGGACTATGGGCTTGGGCAGGCCCGTGGTGCCGCTCGAATAGACGATCCACAGCGGGTGGTCGAACGGCAGCCACAGCGGCTCGAAGGCCGCCGTGGCGGCGTCGTCGCGCGCCGTGATGCGGCCCCAGTGGGCGCAGTCGGCGCGCTCCAGCGCCAGGTCGAGGTTGTTGATCAGCACCACCTGCTGCAGGCTGGGCAGGCCGGCGCGCAGCTCGGCCAGCACCGGCTGGCGGTCGATGTCGCGGCCCGCATAGTGCACGCCGTCGACGGCAATCAGCACCTTGGGCTCGATCTGGCGGAAGCGGTCGAGCACGGCCTGCGTTCCCATGTCGGGCGCGCAGATGCTCCAGACCGCGCCTATGCTCGCGCAGGCCAGCAGCGCGACCATGGCTTCGGGAATGTTGGGCAGATAGGCCGCGACGCGGTCGCCGGGGCCCACGCCCTGGGCCTGCAGATGCAGCGCCAGCGCCGCGACCTGGCGGCGCAGTTCGGGCCAGGTCAGCTCACGGTGCAGGCCCTGCTCGTTGCGGCTGATCACGGCCGGCATGCCCGCGGCCTGGGCCGCCGCGGTGTGGCGCAGCACCTGCTGCGCGTAATTGACCTGGGCACCCGGAAACCACTGGGCGCCGGGCATCACGTTGCGCGCCAGCACGGCCGTGTGCGGCGTGGGCGACTGCAGATCGCAGTACTCCCAGATGCTCTGCCAGAACGCATCGAGCTCGGTGACCGACCAGCGCCACAGCGCGTCGTAGTCGGCAAAAACCAGCCCGTGGCGCTGCGCGAGCCAGTCCTGGTAACGGCGAATCTGGGGGATGTAGGCAGGAAGTGTGGACATAGTTCCCTGACGTTAAAGCGCGACGCGCGCAAGCGTTTGCGGGTTAGCCCGCAAAAAGCCGCCTGCGCGACAGCCGCAGCAGGCGTCATGCGCCTACAACGTTTGGCGAAACTGTCCCCCATGGCCGGCGGAATATCTCTAACATCGCGCCAGTTTTCACAGGAGAGAAGCGATGGGAATATTCCAATGGACCGAAAAGTCCTCCGATGTGCTGCATTCCGGGGGCGTGATCGGCCCCGATGAGCGCCTGCCCTGGCCGCAGACCGGGCTGATGGGCATACAGCACGTGATTGCGATGTTCGGCTCGACCGTGCTCGCGCCCATCCTCATGGGCTTCGACCCCAACCTGGCGGTGCTGATGAGCGGCATAGGCACGCTGATCTTCTTCCTGATCACGGGCGGCAAGGTGCCCAGCTATCTGGGCTCGTCGTTCGCGTTCATCGGCGTGGTGATCGCGGCCACGGGCTACGCGGGCCAGGGCGCGAACGCCAACATCGGCGTGGCGCTGGGCGGCATCATTGCCTGCGGCGCGGTCTATACGCTGATCGGCGTGCTGGTGCAGTGGCTGGGAACGGGCTGGATCGAACGCTTCATGCCGCCGGTCGTGACCGGCGCCGTGGTCGCGGTCATAGGCCTGAACCTGGCGGCGATTCCCGTCAAGAACATGGCGGCCAGCAACTTCGACAGCTGGATGCAGGCGCTGACCTTCACCACCGTGGGCCTGGTCGCGGTGCTCACGCGCGGCATGCTGCAGCGCCTGCTGATCCTGGTCGGCCTGATCGTCTCGAGCATCTTCTACGCGCTGCTGACCAATGTCGCCGGCATGGGCAAGGCCATCGACCTGTCGGGCGTGGCCAATGCCGCGTGGCTGGGCCTGCCGCAGTTCCATGCGCCGGTGTTCAGCGCGCCCGCCATGCTGCTGATCGTTCCCGTGGTCATCATCCTGGTGGCCGAGAACCTGGGCCACATCAAGGCCGTCACGGCCATGACCGGCAAGAACATCGACCAGTACATGGGCCGGGCGTTCATAGGCGACGGCGTCGCGACCATGGTCAGCGGCGCGGGCGGCGGCACGGGCGTGACCACCTATGCCGAGAACATCGGCGTGATGGCCGCCACGCGCATCTACTCGACGGCGGTGTTCCTGTGCGCCGCGCTGCTGGCCGTGCTGCTGGGCTTCAGCCCCAAGTTCGGCGCGCTGATACAGGCGATCCCGCTGCCGGTGATGGGCGGCGTGTCCATCGTCGTGTTCGGCCTGATCGCCGTCGCCGGCGCCAACATCTGGGTGCGCAACCATGTCGACTTCTCGCAGAACAAGAACCTGATCGTCGCCGCGATCACGCTGATCCTGGGCACGGGCGAGTTCACGCTCAAGTTCGGCGACTTCGCGCTGGGCGGCATCGGGACCGCGACGTTCGGCGCGATCATTCTCTACGCGCTGCTGGACCGCAAGCCACGTTAAGCTGGCGCAGATGTCACCCAGGGGCCGCAAGGCCCCTTTTTCTTGCGCGCAGACATCGCCGACGCAGTGAGCATGACGGCAAACTGGATACCTCGGGTAAACCAGAGGTCCGAGGATCATCGCTGCTAATATCCGCCCCGCAAGTCACCGCGCCCGATTCTGGAGACAAGCGGTGGCGTTTTTTTGCGGAGTTTGTTGATGTCATTGATTGACCGCGTACGGTATAGCGATTTCCATCCCCTGATCATGAGCGCCGAAGCGGCGGCCGAGCTGGTGCCCGCGGGCGCCAACGTCGGCATGAGCGGGTTCACCGGCGCGGGTTATCCCAAGCTCGTGCCCCAGGCCCTGGCCGCGCGCGCGCGCGCCGAGCACGCCGCGGGCCGGCCGTACAAGATCAGCGTCTGGACCGGCGCGTCGACGGCACCCGAAATGGACGGCACGCTGGCTGCGGCCGACGCCTACGAAAAGCGCCTGCCGTTCCAGACCGACCCGATCTGCCGCGCGAAGATCAATGCCGGCGAGATCCACTTCGTCGACATGCATCTGTCGCATGTCGCCCAGCACGCCTGGTTCGGCTTTCTGGGCGAGATGAAGGTCGCGGTGATCGAGGTGCTGGGCGTGCTGCCCGACGGCCGGCTGATCCCGTCGACGGCCGTGGGCAACAACAAGACCTGGCTGGAGATCGCCGACAAGGTGATCCTCGAAGTCAACACCAAGCCCCCGCTGGCCATGGAAGGCATGCACGACATCTACTACGGCACGGCCATCCCGCCGCGGCGCACGCCGATCAACATGACGCATGCCGCCGAACGCATTGGCGAGCCCTACCTGCGCGTCGATCCGGCCAAGGTCATCGCCGTGGTCGAGACCCACCAGAGCGACCGCAACTCGGGCTTTGCCCAGCCCGATGCGGTCTCCAGCCAGATCGCGGGCCACATCATCGACTTCCTGTCGCATGAGATGAAGCAGGGCCGGCTGCCCAAGGACATGCTGCCCATCCAGTCGGGCGTGGGCAATGTGGCCAACGCCGTGCTGGCCGGCCTGCTGACCGGGCCGTTCGAGAACCTGCTGGGCTTCACCGAAGTGCTGCAGGACGGCATGCTCGACCTGCTGCGCGCGGGCAAGATGCGCCAGGCCTCGGCAACGTCGATCTCGCTGAGCAACAGCGCCTACGAGGACTTCGTCGGCAACATCGACTTCTACCGCGAACGCATCATCCTGCGCCCGCAGGAGATCAGCAACCACCCCGAGCTGGTGCGCCGCCTGGGCATCATCGCGATGAACTCGATGATCGAGGCCGACATCTACGGCAACATCAACTCGACCCACATCATGGGCTCGGGAATGATGAACGGCATCGGCGGCTCGGGCGACTTCGCGCGCAATGGCTACCTGTCGTTCTTCGTCACGCCGTCGGTCGCCAAGGACGGCAAGATCAGCTGCATCGTGCCTATGTGCTCGCATGTCGACCACACCGAGCACGACACCCAGATCATCGTCACCGAGCAGGGCCTGGCCGATCTGCGCGGCCTGTCGCCGCGCGAGCGCGCCCAGGTCATCATCGACAAGTGCGCGCACCCCGACTTCCGCCCCATGCTGCAGGACTACTTCGACCGCGCGCGGCAAAAGGGCGCGCAGCACACGCCGCACATCCTGCGCGAGGCGCTGAGCTGGCACGAGCGCTTCCTGGAAACCGGAACAATGCACGTCTGATTCGAGCGCATTGCCTTTCCGCCAGCCCGGCCCGCGCCGGGCTTTTTTACGCCCGTACACGCGCTGTCGCCTCGGTTTTTGCCGCCCGGGTCCACTGCGGGCATGATCGGATCATTGCCTTCACCCTCTATGAGTTGCCTTATGTCGATCTGGAAAAAGCCCGCCTCCGTGCAAGCCCTGAACCGTGACAGTGCCAACACGGCCGTCAGCCATCTGGGCATAGAAATCACCGAAATCGGCGACGACTTCATCGTCGGCCGGGTCCCCGTGGACGCGCGCACGGTGCAGCCGTTCGGCCTGCTGCACGGCGGCGTCAGCGTGGTGCTGGCCGAGACGCTGGGGTCCCTGGGCGCGTTCTACGCCAGCCCCGAAGGCCATAGCGCGGTCGGCCTGGACATCAACGCCAACCATCTGCGCGCGGCGCGCAGCGGCTGGGTCACGGCCACGGCCAGGCCGGTGCACATAGGCCGCACGACCCATGTGTGGCAGATCGACATGGTCAACGACGAAGGGCAGCCGACCTGCACCTCGCGCATCACCATGGCGATCCTGGCGCCGCGCTGAGGCGCATCAGGACGCGTCGCCCGCCTGCGCGGCCAGGCGCTCGCTTTTCCAATAGACATCGTCGCCGCCGTCCATGCGGTTGAGCACGCGCGCCAGCACGAACAGCAGATCGGACAGCCGGTTCAGGTACTGGCGCGGCGCGGACCGCATGGCTTCGCCCTGCTCCAGCGCCACCACCATGCGCTCGGCGCGGCGCGCCACGGTGCGGCAGACATGGGCCTGGGCCGCGGCACGCGTTCCCGCGGGCAGGATGAACTCCTGCAGCCGCGGCAGCTGGGCGTTGTAGTGCGCGAGCGCATTGTCGAGCTGCAGCAGGGCGTCTTCCTTGAGCAATTCGAAACCCGGAATCGACAGTTCGCCGCCCAGGTTGAACAGCTGGTGCTGGACATCGACCAGCAGCTCGCGCACGTCCTGCGGCAGCGGCTCGCACAGCAGCAGGCCGATATGCGAGTTGAGTTCGTCGACATCGCCCATAGCGTGCGGCCGGCCGCTGTTCTTCGAGACCCGGGAGTTGTCGCCCAGGCCCGTGGTGCCGTCGTCACCCGTGCGGGTGGCTATCTGTGTCAAACGATTGCCCATGCTGGCTCCTGCGAGGAAAAACGCCATTCTCCGTTACAGCGCGCAGGAAAGTGTAGGCCCAGGCAACAGCTAGCAAAAATGCTAGCAATGCAGCCCGATGTGCAGTGGAATGCAGTCGTGTTTCATTGTTCCGGAGTTTTTTGTCCATGAAGTCCAGCCACCCCCGCGCCATCGGCGCTTTCGAAGTGCGCAGCATGGTCCTGTTTGCGAGTCTGGCGTTTGGCGGTGTCGCTGGCGCGCAGACCGTGCCTCAGCCCGCGGCGCGCAGCGCCGCCGCACCCGCCTCGCCCGCCCCGTCGGGCCGCACCGCGGCACCGCGCCAGACCGCCGAACAGGCGGCTTTCGAACGCGCCGACGTCAACCATGACGGCCAGCTCAGCGCCGCCGAAGCCCAGGCCCTGCCGGTGATCGCCAGCCGCCTGCGCGAACTCGATACCGATCGCAATGGCAGCCTGTCGCTGGAAGAGTTCCAGCGCGGCGCGCGCCAGTAGTCTCGCGGGTTGCTGCGGCATGCGCCAAGGCGCGCATTGACGCCGGTCACGGGTGGTATTCTTTTGGATCCCTTGAAGAGGTCCCCCATGAATTCACCCGTCGCTGTCCAGCACCTGTTGCCCGCCACACCCCGCCCGGTGCCGGCCGCATTTCTCGAAGCCCTGGTTGCCCGTTTCGGTGCCCAGTGCTCGCAATCCCTGGCCGTGCGCGAGCAGCATGGCCGCGATGAAGGCGCGCTGCAGGCGCCGCCACCGAGCGCCGTGGTGTTCGCCGAAAGCACCCAGGACGTGGCCGATGCGGTGAAGCTGGCCAGCGACTACGAAGTGCCCATCATTGCCTACGGCGCGGGCTCGTCGATCGAAGGCCATCTGCTGGCCGTGCAGGGCGGCATCAGCCTCGATGTGAGCCGCATGAACCGCGTGCTGAGCGTCAACGCCGACGACCTCACCGTGACCGTGCAACCCGGCCTGTCGCGCAAGCAGCTCAACGAAGCGATTCGCGACACCGGCCTGTTCTTTCCCATCGATCCCGGCGCCGATGCAAGCCTGGGCGGCATGACCGCGACGCGCGCCAGCGGCACCAACGCCGTGCGCTACGGCACCATGCGCGAGAACGTGCTGGCGCTCGAAGTCGTCACCGCCAGCGGTGAAGTCATCCACACCGGCACGCGCGCCAAGAAAAGCAGCGCGGGCTACGACCTCACGCGGCTGATGGTCGGCAGCGAAGGCACGCTGGGCATCGTCACCGAGGTCACGGTGCGCCTGTTCCCGTTGCCCGAAGCCGTCTCGGCCGCGATCTGCTCCTTCCCCAGCATCGAAGCCGCAGTGCGCACCGTGATCCAGACCATACAGCTGGGCGTGCCCATCGCGCGCGTCGAGCTGCTCGATGCGAATTCGGTGCGCATGGTCAACAACTACAGCAAGACCACGCTGCGCGAAGAGCCGATGCTGCTGATGGAATTCCACGGCACGCCGGCGAGCGTCAAGGAGCAGGCGGAAACCGTGCAGGACATCGCCAGCGAGTTCGGCGGCCAGGCCTTCGAATGGGCCAGCACGCCCGAGGACCGCACGCGCCTGTGGACCGCGCGCCACAACGCCTATTTCGCGGCCGTGAGCTCCGTGCCCGGCTGCCGCGCGATCAGCACCGACACCTGCGTGCCCATCAGCCGCCTGGCCGACTGCCTGCTCGACTCGATCACCGAAGCCGATGCCAGCGGCCTGCCCTACTTCCTCGTGGGCCATGTGGGCGACGGCAACTTCCACTTCGGCTACCTGCTCGACCCCAACCAGCCCGCGCAGTTCGAAAAAGCCGAGGAACTGAACCACCAGCTGGTCGCGCGCGCGCTGCGTCTGGGCGGCACCTGCACCGGCGAACACGGCGTGGGCATACACAAGATGGGCTTTCTGGTCGACGAGACCGGCGCCGGCGCGGTCGACATGATGCGCGCCATCAAGCGCGCGCTGGACCCGAAGAACATCCTCAACCCGGGCAAGATCTTCACGCTGTAAAAAAGCGCCCCGCGGGGCGCTTTTTTTTCAGGCTGCTGCGTATCTCTGCGCCACCTTCTGGCCGACAAAGGCCGCCGACACCACGCTCAGCGCCAGCGCCGTCGCCGAGCCGAAGAACACGCCGCCGTAGAAGTGGGCATCGAGCATCGCGCCAAACACCGGCGCGGCCAGGCAAAAGCCCAGGTCGAGCCCGGAATAGACCGTGCCGTAGACGCGACCGGTCGCGCCCGCAGGCGCGGCCTTCTTGATCAGCATGTCGCGCGACGGGCCCGCAATGCCCGTTCCCAGGCCGGCCACGGCGGCGACGGCCAGCGCCACATAGCCCGGCAGCAGGCCCGAGCCGACGACCGCCAGCAGCACCGCCGACGCCAGCAGGCTGATGGCAATCAGCTTTTCCAGCCGCTGCACGCGGCCCACCAGGAAGCCGCCGATCAGCATGCCGGCCGCGCCGCACAGCATGTAGCCCGTCGCCACCAGCGCCGTGAGGCTCAGCGGCAGGCCGTACATGGATTGCAGCGCAGGGCTGGCAAAGCTCTGGATGGCGCTGAGCGCGCAGGTGCTCCAGAAGAAGAACGAGAAGCACAGCCAGACCGATGGCAGGCGCAGGAAGGCCATGGGATGCTCCGCAGGCGCGCTGCCGGCCGCCGGCCGGGCCGCGGCAGGCACCAAAGGCTTGCGGTCGTCCAGCGCGTCGCGGTTGAGCACCATGATCAGCAGCACCAGCGCCGCCAGGCCCGCGCCGCACAGGCAGGCGGTGCGCCACGAACCCGTGGCTGTCGTGATGCCGGCCATGAACACCGGCGCCAGCGCCCAGCCCAGATTGCCCGAAATGCCGTGCACCGAGAACGCATGGCCTATGCGCGGCGCCGACACGCGCTTGTTGAGAATGGTGAAGTCCACCGGATGGAAAGGCGCATTGCCCAGGCCGGCAAACACCGAGGCCAGCAGCAGCGTCGCATAGCCCTGGGCCGTGCTGGCGATCACGCCGGCAACGACGAAGCTGCTCAGCGCGGCAAACAGGATGGGGCGCGCGCCCACGCGATCGACGAGGAAGCCCGCGAGCGCCTGGCCCACGCCCGACACCACGAAGAACACCGACAGCAGCACGCTCAGTTCCGAGTAGCTGTAGCCGAAATCCGCGATCAGCCAGGGAAACAGCGGCGGCAGCAGAAGATGGAAAAAGTGCGAGGAACCATGGGCCAGGCCAATGAGACCTATGGTGCGCGCGTCCTGGCGCAGCGGAACGGCGGCGGGCGCGTTCGCGGAAGTTGACGATGAAGCGTTCATGCGGCCATCTTAGGCAAGCGCGGCGCGGCATGTATGCGATAGACTGCCAAAAACTATCGCATACATGCCGAAACCCGCCATCGCCCTGCTGCCCTCGCCGGCCATGCGCAAGCTTCCCCGGCCGCTGTTCTACGTGCCCACGCTGGACCCGCATCTGTACCAGCCCAACGCGCAGCGGCCGGTGCGCGCGAAAATGCGCGAGCTGCGCCGCGACACCCAGGTCATGCCCCACAGCCATCCCTGGGCGCAGATGGCGATTTCCACGGGCGGCGTGATCCGCCTGTCGATGGACCATGCCACCTATATCGTTCCGCCCAACCGCGCGGTCTGGGTGCCGCCAGGCCAGCCGCATGCGGTCACCATGGTCGAGACCGCGCGGCTCTACACGCTGTACTTCCTGCCGGCAAGCGACGGCGCAGGCGCGCAGGCGGAATGGATGGACCAGCCGGCCTGGCAGCAGTGCCGTGTGCTGCAGGCCTCGCAGCTGCTGCGCGCGCTGGTGCGGGAACTGTCGACCGACAGCGATGCCGGCCCGCCGCTGTCACCCCTGGCACTGCAGCGCGAACACCATCTGAGCGCGCTGGTCTGCGATGAACTGCGCCGCGCGCCGGACATGCGCCTGGGCATCGTCATGCCGCGCGACAAGCGGCTGCTGCACCTGTGCGAGGCCGTGCTCGAGCAGCCCACGCGCCATGCAAGCCTGCAGGAGTGGGCGCTGGACACCGGCGCGAGCCTGCGCACCGTGGCGCGGCTGTTCCGCAGCGAACTCGGTTGCACCTTCACGCAATGGCAGCAGCAGGTGGTGCTGGCCCATGCCGTGGCGCTGGCCGCGCGCCAGATGCCCATTGCGCACATTGCAGCCGAGCTCAACTACACGCCCAGCGCTTTCAGCGCGATGGTGCGGCGCAGCGTGGGCATGACGGCCGCGGCGTTTCTCGGCCAGCACCGGCTGCAATCTTCGGAAAGCTGACGCCTTCGGGACACAGAGACGCGAATGCGTCGCGAAATGTATCCGAATGAAAATTAGTGTGCACTAACGGCTTGAAATCACAAGAATCGTCCCTTTGCAAAATAACGAATGGGGAACTCCGTCCATGCACAGGGCTTTATTGCTATGTTCCGCCACCCTGGCCTTGCTGGGCTGCGCGGCGCAGACTCCTGGCGAGCAGCTGGGCGCCGTGAGCGACACCGTGCGCGTCTGTGAAGGCAGCCGCTGCGTGGACCAGCACCGCAACACCACGCGCTGGCAGCCGCCGGCCACCGATGCGGCAGCCGAGCGCAGGCTCGAAGCATTGAGCCGCATGGCCGAAAAGGACCCCAAGGCCGCCTACGACCTGGGCCTGCGCCTGCTGCGCGGCGACGGCGTCGAACGCAACAGCTTCCAGGCCATTGAATGGATGCGCAAGGCCGGTGACCAGGGACTGGTGGCCGCGCAATTCGCGCTGGGCCGCATGTACCTGCAGGGCTTCGAGGAAATGGGTTCGGACCCGGCAGAAGCCGAAGCCTGGCTCAGCCGCGCGGCCGCCAAGGGCCACAAGGAAGCGCTGCGCATGCTGCCCGATGCCCAGGCCGCCAAGCGCGATGCCCAGTCCGAGTACCGGGTGCGCGAAGCCTATCGCACGTCATGGGGCAGCTGGTACGCCGCTGCGCCCTATTACTGGTATTGGGGCGGCGCGGGCTGGATACTGCGCTGACCCCATTGCCGCGCCGCTGACGCGGCGCCCTCACCACAACAGTTTTACAACCAGAGAGTACCTATGTCCAAGATTTCCCTGAGCCTTGCCACGCTGGCGTCCGCCCTGGTCCTGTCGGGTTGCGTCACGCCCGGCGGCGGCTTGCTCACCGCTGGCAATGCGCCCACGGCCGCCAGCGGCGCCGCGGGCGGCGCGACCAGCGTCAACGCCAACGAATCGCTGGAGCGCTGCGACGCGCCCCTGGGCACGATCGCCGTCGATGACGGCCGCGGCAAGGAATGGTTTGCGAGCTTCGGCCAGGCCACCCAGGTGACCAACATCGAGCCGCTGATCCGCCTGGCCGTGCAGCAGTCGAACTGCTTCGTGATCACCTCGATCGGCAACAGCCGCACCGACAGCCGCATGAGCGCCATCACCGACAAGCAGCGCAACTCCGGTGAATTCCGCGCCGGCTCCAAGCAGCAAAAGGGCCAGCGCGTGGCCGCCGACTACTACCTCGAGCCGGCCATCATCATCAACAACGACTCCGTCGGCGGCCTCGCTGCCGGCCTGGGCGGCCTGTTCGGCGGCGCCGCGGGCGCGCTCGCCGGCTCGCTGCAGAGCAAGGTCTCGGTGGTCACCATGACCATGTTCGACATCCGTTCGGGCGTGCAGCTGTCGATCTCCGAAGGCAATGCGACGGCGACCAACTACGGCGCGGCGCTGGGCGCGTTCGGCGGCGGCGCGGTCGCCGGTCTGGGCGGCTTCTCGCGCACGCCCGAAGGCAAGGCCACGGTGGCCGCGTTCATGGACGCGTACAACAAGATGGTGGTTTCGCTGCGCAACTACAAGGCGCAGGAAGTCAAGGGCGGCCTGGGCCGCGGCGGCCAGCTCAAGGTCGGCCAGTAAGCCATTGCGGCGATGAACAAAGGGCTTCCTCGGAAGCCCTTTTTTTGTGTTTGCGCCTCCGGTGAGCGCCTGGCCGTACCATTGAGAACATAAAAAACACTGGAGACAAATCTTGCAAAACCCCAAAAACCATTCACGCCTGGCCCTGCGCGCCATCTGCGCCCTGGGCCTGGCGACGCTGTCGCATGTCGCCTGGGCGCAGGACGCGAAGCGCGACGACTTCTACTGGCTGGGCCAGATCAACAAGGCCTCGGCGGTGATCAACACCGACGAAGGCCTGCTAGACAAGGCCGTCGCGCCGCGGATCGCAAAAGGTCTGCAAAGCGTTCTGAGCGCGGGCGAGGCCCCCAACGGCAAGCGCCCCGGCCTGGTCATCACCTTCGAGCCGCTGCTGATCGAGGCCGCGGGTGTCGAGGCCACCTTGCTGCACGCCGGGCGTTCGAGCCAGGACATGCTGGCCACCGTGCGCTCGGCCACGCAGCGCGACAACCTGCTGCGCCTGGCCCAGCAGTTGCGCCAGACGCGCGCCCAGCTGCTGCAGCTCGCGCAGACCCATGCCGCCACCATCGTGCCCAACTACACCAACGGCGTCGCCGCCCAGCCCAACAGCTACGGCCACTACCTGCTGGGACACCTGGCCGGCCTGGACCGCGACGCCCAGCGCCTGCAGCAGGCGTTTGCGCGCCTGGACCAGTCGGCCATGGGCACGACGGTGCTCAACGGCACCAGCTGGCCGCTGAACCGCGAGCGCATGGCGAAGTACCTGGGCTATCCCACGACCGTGGACAACGCCTACGACGCGGCGCAGATCCTGGCCGCCGAGATGCCCGCGGAAATCGGCGCCGTGGCGTCGAGCATTGCGCTGCATGTGGGCGCCTTTGTCGAGGACGTGATGGTGCAGTACGCCCAGCCCCGGCCCTGGATACTGCTGCGCGAAGGCGGCGGCAACACCTATGTGTCGAGCGCCATGCCGCAAAAGCGCAATCCGGGCCTGCTCAACGACACGCGCGCCCAGGCCTCGCGCGTGCTGACCCTGGGCATAGGCCGGCTGATCGCCCAGCACAACATCCCGCCCGGCATGAGCGACAACAAGTCATCGCGTGACTCCGCCGCCGTTGTGGACGCCACGCTGGCGACGCTGCAGGCCTTCGACCGGGTGCTCGCGGGACTGGTGGTCAATCCCGAGCGCGCGCTGGAGGAACTCAACCTCGACTGGACCGCGTCCCAGGAAGTCGCCGATGTGCTGATGCGCGAGCACAAGCTGCCGTTCCGCGTGGGCCACCACTTCGCCTCCGAGATCGTCAGCTTCGCCAAGGAGCGCGACATCAAGCCCAGCGACTTCCCCTATGCCGATGCGCAGCGCATCTACGCGGCGACCATCAAGCACGAGATGGGCCAGGACAATGGCCGGCTGCCGATGTCGGAAAGCGCTTTGCGCGCGGCGCTGGACCCGGTGGCGATCGTGCGCAACCGCATGACCGCGGGCGGCCCGCAGCCCAAGGAAATGGCGCGCATGATCGCCCAGTCGCAGCAGCGGCTGGCGCAGGATGAGCAATGGGTCGTGGAGCGCCGCAATCGCATTGCGGCGGCGCTGGCCCAGCTCGACCGCGACTTCGCGCGCCTGGCCGCGCAGTAGGCCCTCAGGCCGGCGCCAGCGCTGCGCCGGCGAGCCGCGCGAAGTCCGCGTCCAGCTGCGCGCTGCGGGCCTCGACAGCGCCGCGCCGCGCCTGCACCCAGTTCGCCTGGGCGGCGAGATCGGCATCGGCCGCCGCCAGCATGCGCTGCATTTCCGCGGGCTGGGGCCCGCCATGGGTCTGGCGGCTGCGCACTATGCCCACGGGGTCCAGCGCGGCGCGCAATCCAGCCGCGCTCAATGGAAACGCCGGATCGCCATCGGGCATCTCATGGGCAATGGTGCGGGCGTAGATCGCCTGCGCATCGGCATACGCAAAGTCGCTGGGCCGCACATCATGCTGCTTTGCATGGGAGACCATCTCCGAAGCGAAATGGTGGCCCACGCGGAACGGCAGGCCGTGGTCGCGCATCAGCACATCGGCGACTTCCTGCGAGGCCGTCCAGTCGCTGTTGAGCTCTTCCAGCGCGCGCGCCGTGTTGAGCTCCAGGCCATCGAGCACGCGGCCGAACATGGCCAGCATGTCGACCGCGCAGCGCAGCACTTCGACGTTTTCCACGACGACCTTGGCGTCGTTCATTCCCGGCGGAATGTTGTGCGCATGCCAGGTGCGCCCGGACGCGAGCGCGAGCACGCGCGAGGCTTTCGTGCGGGTGTCGATCAGCAGGCCGGGATTGCGCTTTTGCGGCATGGCGCTAGAGACGTAGGTGTTGCCCGCGGCCTCGCGCAGCAGCAGCCAAGGCCTTGCCTGCGAATACTGCAGCGTCACATCCTGGATGAACGCGCCCACATGCAGCGCCATGGTCGTGACCAGATGACCGATTTCCACCGGCATCTCGGCGCCATGGATCTGGCCCGCATCGTAGGCGTTGTCGACCAGTCCGTCGAAGCCCAGGTACGCGGCCATGGCTTCGCGGTCCAGCGGCCAGCCCGTGCCGTTGAGCACCGTGGTGCCCATGGGCGACAGATTCAGGCGCGCATACACCTGCTGCAGCCGCTGGGCGTCGCGCTGCAGGCCGCAGGCATGGCCCAGCAGGTAGTGGCCGTAGCTGTTGGGCTGGGCGGCAACGCCGTTGGTGTAGTTGGGCACGATGGCATCCGCATGCGTGCGCGCCATGCCGACCAGCAGCTGCGTGGTCCGGTGCAACTGCTGCGCGAGGCCCAGGATCTCGTCGCGCAGGATGGCGTGGCGCACCGCCACCAGCATGTCCTGGCTCGATCGTCCGGCGTGCAGCAAGGTGGCCTCCACGCCGGCCGCGCGTATCAGCAAGGGCTCGAACGTGATGACCAGCGTGGGCCGCTCGGCGCCGGGCTGCTCAGCGGCATGCAGCACGCGCTGCAGGCCCTGGGCGATGCGCCGCGCGGCTGGGCCCTCCAGCAGGCCCTGGCGCGCGTTGATGACCGCGCTGGCCTTGTTGATCTGCCCGAGCCAATAGAAGTCGTCGCGCGCAATAGTGTTCGTCATGTTCATGGAATCAAAAAAGATGCGGGCGTCACGCCCTGCGCTTCACAGCGGATCGACGCATACCCGGTCGCGCCCCATCTGCTTGGCTTGCAGCATTGCCAGGTCGGCGCGGTGCAGCGTCTGCACCACCGACTCGCCCGTGCGCATGCCGGCGATGCCGGCCGAGACCGTGAGCCGCGCATCGGGCCGCGGCACCTGCGCCAGCAGCAGGCGCAGACGGTCGGCGAGCGCACAGGCCGAGTGTTCGGTCTGATCGGGCAGCAGCACGCAGAACTCCTCGCCGCCGAGCCGGCCGAACACATCGCTGGCACGCAGGGAATGCTTGAGCACGTCGGACATGCCGCGCAACACGGCGTCGCCGGCCGCATGGCCGTGGCCATCGTTGAGGCGCTTGAAATGGTCGATGTCGAGGTACAGCAGCGTCAGCGGCGCGCCGGTGGCGCGGGCCCTGACGGCGGCTTTTTCGGCCTGCTGCAGGAACTCGGCGCGGCTGCTCGCGCCGGTGAGCGTGTCGGTCACCGACAGCTCGGCAAGCCGGCATTCCTGCTCGAACGCGCGGTGCTGCGAGTCCTGGATGCGCATATGGCTCACAAAGCCCGTGACCAGCGCCATGCCCGCGAACAGCAGGCTGAAAACGGTGTCGGTGCGGCTCGCCGTGTGGTCGATGATGAACGGCAGGAAGCAGGCATAGCTGACCAGCGCGCCTCCTATCCACTGGCGCAGCGTGATCCAGAAGAAGCTGGTGGTGAGCACGATGAGCACGGCCGCGGGCAGGAAGTACAGCAGCGGCCGGTCGGTGCCCAGCGCGCCGAGGTAGCTGTTCAAGCTGACCGTGGCGATGGTCGCCATGCAGCACCAGCCGTAGGCGCGCACCGAGGGTGCATAGACGATCAGATAGGCGAACAGCGCCGTGAGCGGCAGCAGCGCCACGCGCAGCGCGACGAACTCGGGGTCGGGAATCAGCAGCCGCGCCAGCAGCGCGACCACCGAGCCCATGACGGCCGTCACGCCCATCTCGACGGCCGTGCCCTGCAGGCGCTTGAGCGTCTGCTCGCGGTAGGCCTGCTCGCGCTCGGCGGAGTCGCCCGCGCCCATCAGCTTGCGATGCGGCATCGGTGCAGCAGGCTCAGCCGCGCAGGCGTTCGATCAGTCCGTTGAGCTCCTCCAGCGAGCCGAACTGTATGGACACTTCGCCCATGTCCTGCACCTTGCCGCGGCGGCGCACGCGCTTCTTGACGCGCACTTCGACCTGGGCCATCAGCAGGTCGGACAGCTCTTCCTCGATGCGCTTGATATCGCGCGACTTGTCCTTCTTCGCGGTCTGGGGCTTGAGGCTGAAGTCCTCGCCCATCTTCTTGACCAGCGTCTCGGCTTCACGCACCGACAGCTTGCGCCCCGCGATCTGGTTGCCGGCCGTGATCTGCGTCGCCTTGTCGAGCGACAGCAGCGCGCGCGCATGGCCCATGTCGATGTCGCCGGCCATCAGCATTTCCTGTACCGGCTCGGCCAGGTTCAGCAGGCGCAGCAGGTTGGATGCCGCCGAGCGCGAACGCCCCACGGACTGCGCGGCCTGCTCGTGCGTGAGGCCGAATTCATTGACCAGGCGCGCCAGGCCCTGGGCCTCTTCGAGCGGGTTCAGGTCTTCGCGCTGGATGTTCTCGATCAGCGCCATGGCCGCGGCGGCCTCGTCGGCGACCGCGCGCACCAGCACCGGAACGCTCTCCAGGCCCGCGATGCGCGCCGCACGGAAGCGGCGTTCGCCGGCGATGATTTCGTACTGGCCGGCGTTCGCGCCCTTGGCCAGGCGGCGCACCAGGATGGGCTGCATGATGCCCTGGGCCTTGATGCTTTCAGCGAGCTCGTACAGCGCGCCTTCGTCCATGCGCGTGCGCGGCTGGTACTGGCCGGCGACCATCTGGTCCAGCCGCAGCTCGTGGGGCGTTGCCGCCGCGTCGGTCTGCGCGGCCGACTCCTCGACCTTGGGGCCGAGCAATGCTTCCAGGCCGCGGCCCAGGCCCTTGGGTTTCTTTGTCACCATGGCTTTTCGTCTTTCAAAAGGGTTTGCAGCAGCGTACGACCCGCATCCCAGTCACCCTGGGTCGGGTCCGCCACCGTGTCGTCTGGCGCCACATACGTCGCGCCCCAGGCCTGGGCCAGGGCTTGCGCGCGCTGCGGGCTGCACGCCGCAGGCTGCGCGCGGGCCACGAGAATGCTGGGAAAAGGCAGGCGCTGCAGCGCGATCGGCGACCAGCCCGGCAACTGCTCGCGCAGCGCGGGCTGTTCCACGTCGACCGGCCCGACCAGCAGCGCGGCGCGCACCTTGGCCGCGGCCGGCGAATGCGCGGCCCACCAGGCTGCGAGCACGCAGCCCAGGCCGCTGGCCACCAGCACCACGGGTGCGGGCGCGTCGACCAGCGTCTCCTGCAGGCGCGCGCTCCAGTCGCCGCGCAGCGGCCGCTGCCAGTCGTGCTGCTCGAGCAGCGCATCGCCATGCAGGCCCTGCCAGCGCGCGAGCCAGGGCTCGGCATGGGACTGCGGCCCGCCATCAGGCAGCAGCCACACCTGAGGCGTGGGAGAGGAAGACGCGAACACCGGCATCACATCTTCTTGATGCGGTCCACCATCTCGCGCGCGAACTCGATGAACGCCTTGCTGCCCTTGGCTGACGGGTCGAACACCACGCCGGGAACGCCATAGCTGGGCGCCTCGGCCAGGCGCACGTTGCGCGGAATCACGGTGTTGAACACCTTGTCGCCGAAATGGTCCTTGAGCTGGTCGCTGACCTGCTGCTGCAGCGTGGTGCGGGTGTCGAACATCACGCGCAGCAGGCCGATGATCTGCAGATCGGGGTTCAGATTGGCGTGCACCTGCTTGATGGTGTTGACCAGGTCGGTCAGGCCTTCGAGCGCGAAATATTCGCACTGCATGGGCACGACCACGCCATTGGCCGCGCACAGACCGTTGAGCGTGAGCATGGACAGGCTGGGCGGGCAGTCGATCAGCACGAAGTCGTAGTCGGCATCCACGGCCGCGAGCGCGCCCTTGAGGCGCTTGTCGCGGCGCTCCAGCGCCACCAGTTCGATCTCGGCGCCCGTGAGCTCGCGGTTGGCGCCCAGCACGTGGTAGCCGACCTTCTCGGAGAACACCGCGGCCTCCTGCACCGATGCGTTCTCTAGCAGCACGTCGTAGACCGTGAGCTCGAGGCTGCGCTTGTCGACGCCCGAACCCATGGTCGCATTGCCCTGCGGGTCCATGTCGATCAGCAGCACGCGCTGGCCGATCTTGGCCAGGCCTGCCGCCAGGTTCACGCAGGTAGTGGTTTTGCCGACGCCACCTTTTTGGTTGGCAATACAGAAAATCTTGGCCATAGGGCTTTCGGATAACTTATTTGGAAATGGCCAGCTTGATGCCAAAGCCGATGAGGAAAGTGCCCGCCGTCTTCTCGAGCGCCTGCACGATGCGCGGGTTGGCGCGCAGGCGGTCGGCCAGGAAGTGCGTCAGCAGCACGACGATCAGGGAATACAGGAAAGTCAGCGCCGCGACGGTCGCGGCCATCACTGCGAATGTACTCAGGCCCTGGTGCGTTGCCGGGTCGACGAACAGCGGGAAGAACGCCATGTAGAAAACGATGGCCTTGGGGTTGAGCAAGGTGATCAGCGCGCCCTGGCGGAAATAGTGGTGCGGCTGCATCCTGAGCACCGGTTGGGTGCCGGGCCTGGCCAGCAGCATGCGGCACCCCAGCCAGGCCAGGTAGGCCGCGCCCAGCCATTGCAGTGCCGCGAAGGCTGCCGGATGCGCGGCCAGCAGCGCCGCCATGCCGGCCACGGCCAGCCACATCAGCAGCTGATCGGCGGCAATCACGCCGCCGCAGGCGGCCATGCCGGAGCGGATTCCGCCCTGCCCGGTCGACGTGATCAGCGCCAGATTGCCGGGGCCGGGAATCGCCAGGAACAGAACGATGGCGGCGACGAACGCGCCGTAATCAGCAACGCCAAACATGATTTCCCCGGCAACAAAAGTCTGCAGTTTATGCGAGACGCGTGCAATGCACCGTCATCGACAACCCCGCGTGCCCGGAGCCAGGGGATTAGACGGCGCGCATCCAGACGATGCAGCGCTCGGCATCGAGTGCCGGCACCTGCAGTTGTTCCACGTGAAACACGTGCACGTCGGCGGGCAGCGCGGCGATTTCCTCGGCCGGATGCTTGCCCTTCATCGCGAACCAGACGCCGTCGGCGGCCAGCGCCGAACGCGACCATTTGGTGAAATCGGGCAGCGAGGCAAACGCGCGGCAGCTGACCACAGCATAGGGAGTGGTCAAGGATTCGACGCGCGCGTGGATGCCGCGCAGGTTGCGCAGCTTAAGGCTCACCGCGGCCTGCTGGATGAACGCCGCCTTCTTGGCCACGGTGTCGACGCAGCTGACATCGACTTCTGGGCAGCAGATGGCAAACACCACGCCGGGCAGTCCGCCGCCCGAGCCGACATCGAGCAGCGGCGTGCGCGCGCCTTCGGCGCGCGCCAGGCCCTGCACATGCTTTTGCAGCGGCGCGACGGCGGCCAGGCTGTCGAGCAGATGGTGGCTCAGCATTTCCTGCGGATCGCGCACCGCCGTGAGGTTGTAGACCTTGTTCCATTTCTGCAGCAAGGCGAGGAAGTCGAGCAGCAGATCGACCTGGGTCGTCGACAACGACAGGCCCAGCTTCGCAATGCCCTGCTCCAGCGCGGGTCGCAGCGCGGCGCTCATGCGGCTTCTCCCTTGGCCACCGGCGTGAAGCCGCGGAAGCCGCCCTTCTTCAGGTGCACCATCAGCAGCGAGATCGTCGCCGGCGTGATGCCCGAAATGCGCGAGGCCTGGCCCAGGGTTTCGGGGCGGTGCTTCTGCAAGGTCTGGCGCGCCTCGAAGGAAAGCGCCGTGACCTGCAGGTAATCGAGGTCGGCCGGCAGGCGCTGGTGCTCGAGGTGCGCGGCGCGCTCGACCTCGTCCTTCTGGCGGTCGATGTAGCCCGCGTACTTGGCGGCAATCTCGACCTGCTCGATCACCGACTCGCTCAGATCACCCAGGGTTTCACGTGAAACATCGGCCGACACATACTTGCCGTCGTCCAGGCTCACAAGCTGTGGATAACTCACATCGGGCCGGCGCAGCAGCTCGAACAGGCTGTACTCATGCTCGATCGCCTTGCCCAGCACGCGCGCGGATTCCTCGGCCCGCAGATTGCGCGGGCTGACCCAGGTCGACTTCAGGCGCTGGGTCTCGCGCTCGACGGCTTCGCGCTTGCGGCTGAAGGATTCCCAGCGCGCGTCGTCGACCAGGCCCAGGCGGCGGCCGGTCTCGGTCAGGCGCATGTCGGCGTTGTCTTCGCGCAGCTGCAGGCGGAACTCGGCGCGGCTGGTGAACATGCGGTAGGGCTCGGTCACGCCCTTGGTGATCAGGTCGTCGACCAGCACGCCCAGATAGGCTTCGTCGCGGCCCGGCGTCCAGGGCGCATCGCCGCGCGCCTGCAGCGCGGCGTTCAGGCCGGCAAACAGGCCCTGGGCCGCGGCCTCTTCATAGCCGGTCGTGCCGTTGATCTGGCCCGCAAAGAACAGGCCGTTGATCTGCTTGGTCTCGAAGCTGGCCTTGAGCGAGCGCGGATCGAAGTAGTCGTATTCGATCGCATAGCCGGGGCGCAGTATGTGGGCGTTCTCCAGGCCCTTCATGGAGCGCACAAGTTCGTACTGGATGTCGAACGGCAGGCTGGTCGAGATGCCGTTGGGGTAGTACTCGTGCGTGGTCAGGCCTTCGGGCTCGAGAAAGATCTGGTGGCTGTCCTTGTCGGCGAAGCGGTTGATCTTGTCCTCGACGCTGGGGCAGTAGCGCGGGCCCACGCCTTCGATCTTGCCGGTGAACATCGGGCTGCGGTCGAAACCCGAGCGGATGATGTCGTGCGTGCGTTCATTGGTGTGCGTGACCCAGCAAGGCATCTGCTGCGGGTGCATGCTGGCCTGGCCCATGTAGCTGAACACCGGCAGCTGGCCTTCGTTGATGCCGCCGGGCATGCCGTCGCCGGGCTGCTCCTCGCACTGCGAGAAATCGATGCTGCGGCCGTCGATGCGCGGCGGCGTGCCGGTCTTGAGCCGGCCCTGGGGCAGCTGCAACTCCTTGAGGCGCGCCGACAGGCTCACCGCCGGCGGATCGCCCGCGCGGCCAGCCGCGTAGTTGTTCAGTCCCACGTGGATCTTGCCGTCGAGGAAAGTGCCGGCGGTCAGCACCACGGTGCGCGCGCGAAAGCGTATGCCGACCTGCGTCACCGCGCCGACCACGCGGTCGCCTTCGACCATCAGGTCGTCGACCGCCTGCTGGAACAGCCACAGATTGGGCTGGTTCTCGAGCATGCGACGGATCGCGGCCTTGTAGAGAATGCGGTCGGCCTGGGCGCGCGTGGCGCGCACCGCCGGGCCCTTGGAGCTGTTGAGGATGCGGAACTGTATGCCGCCCTCGTCGGTCGCCAGCGCCATCGCGCCGCCGAGCGCGTCGACTTCCTTGACCAGATGGCCCTTGCCTATGCCGCCGATCGACGGGTTGCAGCTCATCTGGCCCAGCGTCTCGATGTTGTGGGTCAGCAGCAGCGTCCTGCTGCCCATGCGCGCGGCCGCCAGCGCCGCCTCGGTGCCGGCGTGGCCTCCGCCGACGACGATGACATCAAATTCTTGGGGATACAACATGCAATAGCTCCGGGGGCCGATGCTTCGATCACCGCCCCAATCTGTTCGCAGCGCGCCTGCGCCGGCCCGCGCCACGGATGGCCCCTGTAGCCATCCTTGCGGGAGAACCGGCAATTTTCCCACTTTTGCGTGTTTTTCGCCGCATGACCCCAGGCCACCACGCGGACAGGCGGGAAACCGGCCCACACAGCGCTGGCGGCAGTCGCGTTAGCATCGTTGCGTCCATCACTTCACCATTCCGACCATGAAGCTTTACTACAGCCCCGGCGCATGCTCCCTGTCCCCGCAGATCGTTCTGCAGGAATCGGGCCTGGCCTACGAGCCCGTGCTTGCCAGCACCAAGACCCACCAGCTTGCCGACGGCACCGATTACTACACCATCAACCCGCTGGGCTATGTGCCGCTGCTGGAGCTCGACAACGGCGCGCGCCTGCACGAAGGCCCGGCCATCGTCCAGTACATCGCCGACCAGGTTCCCGAGAAGAACCTGGCTCCGGCCAACGGCAGCTTCGAACGCTACAAGCTGCAGGAATGGCTCAACTTCATTGGCACCGAAGTTCACAAGGGTTTCGGTCCGCTGTTCAAGCCGACCACGCCCGAAAACTACAAGCCGATCGCGCTCGAGGCGCTGACCAAGCGCCTGCAATGGGTGGACGAGCAGCTGGCCGGCAAGAGCTATCTGCTGGGCGAGCAGTTCAGCGTTGCCGACGCCTATCTTTACACCGTTTCGCGCTGGGCCGGTTTCGTCGGCCTCGATCTGTCGGGCATGGCCAACATCCTGGCCTTCCAGCAGCGCATGGCACAGCGCCCCGCGGTGCAGGCGGCGCTGAAAATCGAAGGCCAGAAGTAGCCATATCCGCAGCGCAGGCCGTTCCTCCTCGGAAGCGCTCGGCCAGACAAGCTCGGGGCGAACCGTTCGTACGCGTTCGCCCCGAGCGCAGCCAGCGAGCCTAGGTCTCGCCAGGCGTATGAAAGAAACAGCGGGCCTCGAAATCCCGTTCGCCCTGAGCCCGTCTAAGGGTCAACGGCCTGTCCTCGAAATTCCGTTCGCCCTGAGCCTGTCGAAGGGTTAACGGCCTGTCCCCGAAATTCCGTTCGCCCTGAGCCCGTCGAAGGGTGAACGGCCTGTCCCCGAAAACGGGCCCGCTGGCACCTGGCCTTGAACCAGGACCCAGGCCAGACGTCGGATGCAGCCGCTGCCGCTGTTCCACGTGAAACATGGCTGCGGTTCTCTACCTGGACCGCATACCGTTACCGCCAGCGCGGGCGGGCCGGGTCTGCTAAGGTTTTTGCTCCACTGAACAGCCAGAAAGCGTCCCATGCCTACCTTGTTCGATCCCCTGCGCGCCGGCAAGCTGCAGCTGCCCAACCGCATCGCCATGGCCCCGCTGACGCGCAACCGCGCGCCCGATGCCATTCCCACGGAACTGATGGCCACGCACTACGCCCAGCGCGCGAGCGCCGGCCTGCTGATCAGCGAGGCCACGGCGATCAGCCAACAGGGGCAGGGCTACTCGGATGTGCCCGGCCTCTACGGCTCGGAACAACTCGAAGGCTGGAAGCGCGTGACCAACGCGGTGCACGAGGCTGGCGGGCGCATCGTGACCCAGCTGTGGCATGTGGGCCGGATCTCGCATGAAGTGCTGCAGCCGGGCCACCGCGCGCCCGTGGCGCCCTCGGCGATCACCGCCAAGGCCAAGACCTACCTGATCGATCCGCAGACCGGCAAGGGCCGTTTCGTGCCCACCTCGGCGCCGCGCGCGCTGCTCGCGTCCGAGCTGCCCGAAATCGTCCACAGCTTCGTCGCCGCGGCGCGCAACGCCGTCCAGGGCGCGGGCTTCGACGGCATAGAGATCCATGCGGCCAACGGCTATCTGCTCGACCAGTTTCTCAAGACCGGCGCCAACCACCGCCGCGACGACTACGGCGGCAGCATCGCCAACCGCGCGCGCCTGCTGCTCGAAGTCACGCGCGCCATCGCCGATGCGATCGGCGGCGGCCGCTGCGGCATACGCCTGTCGCCCGTGACGCCGGCCAACGACATCGTCGACGCCGACCCGCAGCCGCTGTTCGAGCATGTGGTGCGCGAACTCGCACCCCTGAACCTGGCCTTTGTCCACATCATCGAAGGCGCGACCGGCGGTCCGCGCGAGCTGCCCGAACGCCCCTTCGACTACCCTGCCCTGCACTCGGCCTACCGCATGGCCGGCGGCCAGGGCGCCTGGATGGTCAACAACGGCTACGACCGCGCGAGCGCGATGCAGGCCGTGGACAGCGGCTACGCCGACATCGTCGCCTTCGGCAAGCCCTTCATCTCCAACCCCGATCTGGTGCGCCGCCTGCACGACAACCTGCCGCTCGCTCCCTGGGACCAGGACCGCTTCTACGGCGGCGGCGAACAAGGCTATACCGACTACCCGCGCTACAGCGACAAAGCCGCGTAGCGCGCCGCCCGCAAGCAAAAAAAAGCCCATGGCCGCGAGGCCATGGGCTTTTTGTCGAACGCTGACGAATCAGGCGCTGATACGCGCCTGGCGCGGCGCCGGTGCGGCCAGCGAAGGCTCGACCGGAGTTGCGACCTGGCCCTGGCGCGCGCCATAAGCCACGGCCGCACGCATCATGCCGTTGTTGTCGTCGGCGAGGCGGAACTGGCTGACCACCTGCGCCAGGCGCGCGGCCTGCTCGCGCAGCGATTGCGCGGCGGCCGCCGACTCCTCGACCAGCGCGGCGTTCTGCTGCGTCATGCGGTCGATGTCGCCCACGGCCTGGTTCACCTGGCCGATGCCCGACGATTGCTCGCCCGATGCAGCCGTGATCTCGCCGATGATGTCGCCCACGCGCTGCACGCTGCTGACGATTTCCTGCATGGCCTTGCCCGCGTCCTCGACCTGGCGCACGCCGCCGCCCACGGCCTGCTCGCTGCTCTGGATCAGGCCCTTGATCTCGCTTGCCGCCTGCGCCGAACGCTGTGCCAGATTGCGCACCTCACCGGCCACCACCGCAAAGCCGCGGCCCTGCTCGCCCGCGCGCGCGGCCTCGACGGCCGCGTTCAATGCCAGGATATTGGTCTGGAAAGCGATGGAGTCGATCAGGCCGATGATGTCGCCGATCTTGCGGCTCGATGCCGTGATCTCGTGCATGCTGACCACGGCCTGCTGCACGATCTGGCCGCCCTGCGTGGCCGTGCCCGAAGCCGAAGCCGAAAGCTGGTTGGCGAGCTGCGACGACGAAGCGGTCTGCTGCACGGTCGAAGTCAGCTGCGACAGCGAAGCGACGGTCTGCTGCAGGTTGCTCGCAGTCTGTTCGGTACGCGCAGACAGGTCTTCGTTGCCCGAGGCGATTTCCTGGCTGGCGGTGGCAATGCTGCCGCTCGCGTCGCGCACCTGGCGCACCATGGAGCCCAGGCCGTTTTGCATTTCCTCGAGCGCGCGCTGCAGGTCGGCGACTTCATCGCGGCCCACCACTTCGGTGCGCTGCGACAGATCGCCTTGGGCAATTGCCAGCGTGGTCTGGCGCACGCGCTCCAGCGGACGGCAGATCGACACCATGTTGAGCAGCGTCAGTGGAACGACCAGCAAAATGGCGATCAGCACCGCCAGCACGAACAGCCATTGGGTCTGCGTGGCCACGGCCTGCTCCTGGGCGACCAGCTCGTCGACCTGGGAGTTGAGCAGCTTCTCGAGTTCTATCATCTGCTTGTCGGCTTCGGCAAACTCGGCCATCGCATTCGCTCCCATGCGATTGGCGATGGTCGCGGTGTCGTAGCCGCCGGCTTCGAGCTGGCGCGCCACATGCGCGAACTTCTGGCTGTAGCTGTCCAGGCGCGTGAGCACGTTCTTGACCAGCGCGTTGTCGGCGTCGTCGACACCCTCGAGGAAGCGTCCGCCAATGCTCTTCGCGGACTCCAGGCCCTTGGTCCATTCCGCGCGCGCCTTGGCCACCGCTTCGGGACGCTCGTACTGGATGATCATGTCCTTTTCCGCGAGGCGCACATCGGCCATGGACTTGCGCATGTCCACCAGATGGCGCAGCTTGGTATGCGACTGTTCGATGAATTGCTGGCTCATGTCATGGATGCGCAGCATCCCCCACATTCCGGCGCCTCCAAGAAGCGCCAGCAGCGTGAGCACCATAACTATCGCGCCAATCATCCGCACCCGGATGGTGAGCATCCGCATGAGCCTCAAAACATTCATGATCTATCGTCCTCTTCACTGACAAGCAAATTGCAGGAGAAACATTGTGCACCAGCACAAACAAAATGTTGCAGTTTGCCAGAGCTGGAAAAAAACGCTCGATAGATCAGCGGGTATATGTAGCCCTTTTTAACAGCAAGGCATTGCCCATCACCGTGACCGAACTCAGGGCCATGGCCGCGCCCGCGACCACGGGGCTCAGATAGCCCAGCGCCGCGAGCGGAATCCCGGCCACGTTGAACGCAAACGCCCAGAACAGGTTCTGCCGGATCTTCATCACCGTGCGATGCGAAATATCGAGCGCCTGCGCAACCAGGCGCGGGTCGCCGCGCATCAGCGTGATGCCTGCCGCATGCATTGCCACGTCGGTGCCGTTGCCCATGGCCATGCCCACATCTGCGGCAGCAAGTGCGGGCGCGTCGTTGACGCCGTCGCCGACCATCGCCACGATGTGGCCGCCTTCACCGTCGGCGCGCAGGCGCGCGATCTGCGCGGCCTTGTCGCCTGGCAGCACTTCGGCCAGCACCTCGCCCTTGTCAGGGTCCAGTCCCAGGCGCCGTGCCATCGCATTCGCCGCGCCCTGGTTGTCGCCCGAGACCATCACCGTGCGCAGGCCGCGCGCGCGCAGTTCGGCCAGGGCCTCGGCCGCGCCCGCCTTGGGTTCGTCGCCGAAGCCCAGCAGCGCACGCAGCTGCAGACCGTCCACGCCGCGTTCGGCCAGCGCCGAGACCGTGGCCCCGCCCTGCTGCCATTGCGCCGCAGCCTGCGCCCAGCGTGCCTCGTCCAGCCCCGGCACGCCCAGCTCGCGCATCCAGCGCAGGCTGCCGATCAGCAGCTCGGCGCCCTGGGCCCGGCCTTCGGTGCCGCGGCCGGGCACGGCGCGCACGGCTTCGGGCGCGTCCACGCGCAGATCGCGCTCCTTGGCGGCCTGCAGCACGGCGCGCGCCAGCGGGTGTTCGCTGCCGCTTTGCACGCTGGCCACCTGCGCCAGCACCGCGTTCTCGTCGGCTCCGGCAGCTACCAGGAACTGCGTCAGCTGCGGCCGGCCCTGGGTCAGCGTGCCGGTCTTGTCGAAAGCCACGGTATCGATGCGGTGGGCGAGCTCCAGCGTCTGCGCATCCTTGATCAGGATGCCCTGCTTTGCCGCCACGCCCGTGCCGGCCATGATGGCCGTGGGCGTCGCCAGGCCCAGCGCGCAGGGGCAGGCAATGACCAGCACCGCGACCGCGTGGATCAGCGCCTCCTCGACCGGCGCGCCGGCCAGCAGCCAGCCCACGAGCGTTGCCAGCGCGATGCCCAGCACCACGGGAACGAATACCGCTGCCACTTGGTCCACGAGCCGCTGAATGGGCGCCTTGCCGGCCTGGGCGTCCTCGACCAAGCGGATGATGCGCGCCAGCACGGTCTCGTTGCCCACGGCGCGCACCAGCACCACGATGCGCCCTTCGCCGTTGATCGAGCCGCCGGTCAGCGCATCGCCTGTTTCACGTGAAACAGGCAGCGGCTCGCCGGTCAGCATCGATTCGTCGACCTGCGTATGGCCTTCGTGCAGCACGCCATCGACGGGAATGCGTTCGCCCGGACGCACAACTATCCTGTCGCCGACCATGACTTCGGCCACCGGCACATCGACTTCGCCGTCGCGGCCCAGCAGGTGGGCGGTGTCGGGGCGCAGCGCATAGAGCGCGCGTATCGCTTCCGTGGTCTGGCGCTTGGCCCGGCCTTCGAGCCACTTGCCCAGCATCACCAGCGTGATCACCACCGCCGAGGCTTCGAAATACAGGTGGGGCGCGACGCCCGGCGCCGCAGTTATCCACAGCCACATCGACAGGCCCCAGCCGGCCGAGGTGCCCAGCGCGACCAGCAGGTCCATGTTGCCCGTGCCGGCCTTGAGCGCATGCCAGCCGGCCTTGTAGAAGCGCGCGCCCAGAATGAACTGCACCGGCGTCGCCAGCACGAACTGCAGCCAGGCCGGCAGCATCCAGTGCGAGCCCCAGAGCATGCCCACCATGGGCAGAACCAGTGGCAGCGACAGCGCGATGGCCAGTGCCACGGGGCCGAAACCGGCCCAGGCCGAGACATCCTGCGGCGGTCCTTCGGCCGACAGGGTGCGCGGCTCGTAGCCCGCGTCGCGCACCGCGCGGCGCAGCCGCGCCTGCACCTGTTCGGCGTCTTCGCCTGCGCTCTGGACCTGTACGCGCACGCTTTCGGTCGCCAGGTTGACCGAGGCTTGCGTGACACCAGGCACGCGCTGCAGCGCGCGTTCGACCCGGCCCACGCAGCTCGCGCAGGTCATGCCGCCGACGCCAAAGTCCACGCTGACCGCGGCGCTGTCGGCAGCGCCGGGCGTGGCGCCCGAAGAAGAAGCTGAGGAATTGTTCATGGAGCTAGGTTAATCCTTGACGCCATGTCAAGGTCAAGCCCCGATGTGGATTACCTTGTGGATAACTTGGGCGCTTGACCTTCTCACGGTGTTAAGGTTCATCATGCATCCATGGCCCATCCGGCGCCAGAAGTTATCCACAGGAGTGAAGCACCATGCAACATGTATTCGAAGTCCAGGGAATGACCTGCGGCCATTGCGAGAAATCCGTGACCCAGGCGCTGCAACGCACCGACCCGCAAGCCAGCGTACGCATAGAGCGCGCGCAAAACCGCGTCGAAGTCGAAAGCCAGGCAGAGCGTGCCGCGCTGCAGGCGGCGATCCAGGAAGAAGGCTACAAGGTCGCCTGATCGCGCGGGGAAAGCGCGACACTGCCGCGCTTTCCCACACGCACTTCACAACTCTTCACCAAGCTTATCCACATGTCTTCCACACAGCAATGGCCGGTTGCCATCGGCGAAGCCGCGCGCCGCGCGGGTGTGTCGGCGCGCATGCTGCGCCATTACGAAAGCCTGGGCCTGCTGCCGCAGGTGGCGCGCAGCGAAAGCGGCTACCGCCAGTACAGCGCGGCTGACGTGCATGTGCTGCGCTTCATACGCCGCAGCCGCGACCTGGGCTTCTCGATCGAGGAAATCACCACGCTGCTGGGCCTGTGGCAGGACCAGGAGCGCACCAGCGCCAGCGTCAAGCAGATCGCCCAGGCGCATATCGATGGTCTGTCCGAACGCATCGCCGCGATGCAGGCCATGCAGCGCAGCCTGCAGACGCTGGTGCAGTGCTGCCATGGAGATGACAGGCCCGACTGCCCCATCCTGGATGATCTGGCGGCAGCGGATGAGGTGTCTCCACGTGTGTCTTGAGCACAGGACGTTCATGGTTAGACGCGGCCGGCGAGGTTTCCGCTTGGCGCGAACCCATGTGTTCCGTTCGCCCTGAGCCTGTCGAAGGGTGAACGGCCTGCCCTCAAATCAGCGCCGCAACACCCCCCCCAGCAGCGTCCGCAGACAATGCTCCGCCACCTCCTGCGGTGAATACTCCCCGCCGGGCTGATACCAGCGCCCAATCCAGCTGAGCGCCCCGCCGATCACGAAAGCAGTCATCTTCGGATCGCAAGGCGCCAGGCTTCCCTCCTCCACGCCCAGCGCCACGAGCCGGCGGAATTCGTGGTCTATCTCCGCCTTGATGCGCCGCAGTTCGGCGCGGTTGGGCGCTGAAATCTGTTCTTCGCCCACGCGTATCAGGCACATGCCGAAGTCCTGCGTGACGATGCGCGCATAGACCTGCATGCAGGCCGTGAGCTGGTCCAGCGCCGTGCCGCCCGCGCTGCGCGAGGCCTCGATGCCGCCGAGCATCAGCTGCAGCCCCTGGCGCACGCAGCCCAGCAGGATCTCCTCCTTGTTCTTCACGTAGTAGTACAGCGTGGGCTTGCTCACGCCCAGCCGCGCGGCGATGTCGTCGAGCGAGGTCGCATGGAAGCCGCGCTCGTTGAACAGCTGCGCGGCCGCCGACAGCACGGCCTGGCGCTTGGCCTCGCGCTGCTGCGCGCTGTGCTGCGTCGCGGGCCAGAGCGGTTCCTCTTCTGTGGTGTCTGCGGAGTGCAAGAAAGGGTTCATCAGTGTTTCCATGGGTGGCGGGAAAGTCCCAATGCCGGGACCCGAGGTCGCCAACCAGAATCCTACTCGTGAGTAAGAAGTCTACTCATGAGTAGCCCCCCTCCGGTTCGCACAAACCCGCAGAAGAAGGCCGATGGAGAAACATACCCCAGGCAGCCCCGCTGCCCCCCTGCTTCAGGTCGACGGCATCACGCTCGCGTTCGGCGGCGTCAAGGCGCTCAACGGCGTGGGCTTTGCCGTGCAGCCCGGCTCCATCACCGCGGTGATAGGCCCCAACGGCGCGGGCAAGACCTCGCTGTTCAACACCATCTCGGGCTTCTACCGCCCGGCCCAGGGCCGCATCCTGTTCGAAGGCCAGGACATCAGCCAGGTGCATGCGCCGCAGCGCGCCAGGCTGGGCCTGGGCCGCAGCTTCCAGAACATCGCGCTGTTCCGCGGCATGACCGTGCTCGACAACATCAAGCTCGGCCGCCACGCGCATCTCAAGACCAATGTGCTCGACGCGCTGTTCTACCTGGGCCGCGCGCGCCGCGAGGAAGCCGCGCTGCGCGCCGACATCGAGGAGCGCATCATCGATTTTCTCGAGATCGACCATATCCGCCACGCGCCGGTCTCGGCCCTGCCCTACGGCCTGCAAAAGCGCGTCGAGATGGCGCGCGCCCTGGCCATGCAGCCCAAGGTGCTGATGCTCGACGAGCCCGTCGCCGGCATGAACCGCGAGGAGACCGAAGACATGGCGCGCTTCATTCTCGACGTACGCGCCGAATGGGGCGTGACCGTGCTCATGGTCGAGCACGACATGGGCATGGTGATGGACCTGTCCGACCATGTGGTGGTGCTCAACTTCGGCCAGGTGATTGCCCAGGGCACGCCGGCCCAGGTCCAGGCCGACCCCGAAGTGATTCGCGCCTACCTGGGCTCGGGCGATGTCGGCGACCTGCGCCAGCGGCTGCATGCGGGGCTCAAGCACACGGCCGCCAGCATCGCAACAAACGCCGTCGCAACCGACGGCGTGGGAGTCGCATGATGGACTGGGCCTACCTGTTTGAAATCAGCCTTACCGGCCTGGCCGGCGGCGGCCTCTATGCGCTGGCCGCGCTGGCCTTCGTCATGGTCTACAAGGCGACGCGCGTGGTCAACATCGCCATAGGCGAAATCCTGATGGTCGGCGCCTACCTGTTCTTCACCTTCTCGGCGAGTTTCGCACTGCCGCTGTGGCTGGCGATTCCCGCGGCCGTGCTGTGCTGCGGGCTGCTGGGCGCGGTGATCGAACGCACCATCATCCGGCCGCTGCTGGGCGAGCCGCCGATCTCGGTATTCATGGTCACCGTGGGCCTGGCCTCGGTGCTGGTGGGCCTGGTGGAGATGATCTGGACCGCCGACCAGCGCCGCCTGCCCGACTTCATGCCCACCCAGCCGATCATGATCGGCGAGGCGTTTCTCGCGCCCAAGATCTTCTGGGGCGCGGTGATTGCCGTGGTGTTCATTGCCGTGGTGCTGCTGGTGTTCCGCTTCTGGCGCGGCGGCGTGGCGCTGCGCGCCACCGCCTCGGACCAGGCCGCGGCCTACTCCATGGGCATCAACGTGCCGCGCGTGTTCTCGCTGGCCTGGGTGGTCTCGGCCATGATTGCCGCGGTCTCGGGAATCATCGTCGGCTCGATAGGCGGCATCTCCTCATCGATGGGCGTGTTCGGGCTGTCGGTGCTGGTGGTGGTGATCGTCGGCGGCCTCGACAGCGTGCTCGGCGCGCTGATCGGCGGGCTGTTCATCGGCCTGATCGAAGCGCTGGCCGGGGCCTTCCTCGGCGGCGAATACAAGCTGCTGAGCACCTTCATCATGCTGGTGATCGTGCTCATGATCCGCCCCTACGGCCTGTTCGGCACACGCGAAATCGAGAGGTTGTAGTCCCATGAGAATCGGCACGCTCAAGCAAAGCTACGTCGCGGACGCGGCACTGTTCGACTCGCGCACGCAGAAGGTCTGGCTGGCCGTGGCGGCCACGCTGCTGTGCATCTTTCCTTTCATGGCCAGCGACTACTGGCTGTATCTCGCCTGCCTGGTGAGCATCAACGTCGCCAGCGCCACCGGGCTCAACATCCTGACCGGTTACACGGGACTGGTGAGCCTGGGGCAGGCGGCGTTCATGGGCCTGGGTGCCTACACCGTCGCCATCCTCGAGACGCGGCTGGGAACGCCCTTCCTGCTCAACCTGCTGGCCGGCGGCTTGGTCGCCATGCTCGGCGGCATCGTGGTCGGCATTCCCTCGCTGCGCGTCAAGGGCCTGTACCTCGCGATCGCCACCATCGCGGCCTCGTTCATCGCCCACTTCCTGTTTGCCAACCTCGCGCTCACGGGCGGCACCACGGGCATCTCGATGCCGCCGGCGAAGTTCTTCGGCCTGCCGCTGGAGACGTCCTTCCGGCTGTACTGGGTGATTGTTCCGGTCACGCTGCTGATGCTGCTGGGCGCGGCCAACCTGTTTCGCACGCGCATCGGCCGGGCCTTCATTGCCATACGCGACCGCGACATCTCGGCCGAAGTGCTGGGCATACCGCTGCTGCGCTACAAGCTGCTGTCGTTCGGCCTGTCGTCGTTCTACGCGGGCGTGGCCGGCGGGCTCTGGGCCTACTTCTTTCGCGTGGTCACGCCCGAGAGCTTTCCGCTGCTGATGTCGATCTTCTTCCTGGCCGCGATCATCGTCGGCGGCATGGGCTCCATCCTGGGCGCCATCCTCGGCGCGGTCTTCATGACCATGGTGCCCGAGCTGCTCAAGCTGGTGGTCGATCTGCTGCCCGGCGGCAGCGAGCTCACGGTGTTCCTGTCGCCGGTGCGCACCATCATCTTCGGTCTGCTGATCATTGGTTTTCTGGTGTTCGAGCCGCTGGGGCTCGCAGAAGTGTGGCGGCGCATTCGCCGCTTTTTCCACCTGTGGCCTTTCCGCAATTGAGCGGCAGCGCCCTGTCATCGACGAGGAACAAAGCATGCAACAGAACCTGACTTCCCAGCGCCGCCGCTCGCTGCTGCTGGCCGCCGGCGCCAGCCTCGCCGCGCCGCTGGCCGCGCAGGCCCAGACCGGCGGCGAAGACATCGTCATCGGCGGCTCGATTCCCATGACCGGCGTGTTTGCCTTCGCCGGCGTGGGCATCAACCTGGGCATTGGCGACTACGTGAAGATGGTCAACGACGCCGGCGGCATCAAGGGCCGCAAGCTGCGCTACGTGCCCGAGGACACGGGCTACAAGGTGGACGTCTCGGTCGCGGCCTACAAGAAGCTCACCAGCCAGAACAAGATCAATCTCTATTACGGCGACTCGACAGGCTTCTCCAAGACCATCAATCCCGAGCTGGACCGCAACGGCGGCATCCTGATGGCCGGCGCCTCGTTTGCCACCGAGCTCAACGACCCCAAGAAATACCCCAACCAGTTCCTGGTCGGCCCCGACTACACCGAGATGTTCGGCATCCTGCTCAAGCACATTGCCAAGGAGAAGCCCGGCGCCAAGGTGGCCTTCGTCTACTCCGACTCCGAGTTCGGCCGCGACCCCATCGAGGCCAGCGAAGCCCTGGCCAAGAAGCTGGGCCTCACGGTGCCCGTCAAGCTGATGACGCCGGCCGGCAGCGTCGACGTGTCGACCGAAGTCATCAAGCTGCGCCGCGCCGCGCCCGACTACACCATCTTCCACGGCTACATCCTCGCGCCCATTCCCGAGTTCATCACCCAGGGCAAGCAGATGGGCATGACCAGCAAGTGGATGGGAACGTTCTGGACCATGGACAGCTCCACCGTGATGAAGATGGGCCCGGCCGGCGACGGCTTCATGGGCGTCATGCCCTACCGCTACTACTACGACACATCGGCGCCCGCACCCACCCTGGACAAGATCCGCAAGCTGCGCCCCGAGTACCAGAGCACGGCCTACATGCAGGGCTATCTGGCGGCCATGCTGTTCGTCGAATCCGCCAAGCGCTGCCTCGACGCCGGCAAGCCGCTCAACGGCCCCAACCTCAAGGCCGCGCTCAACAGCCTCAAGGACTTCGACACCGGCGGCCTGATCGGCGTGCCCATCACCATCCGCGGCAACTCCATTCCCGTGGGCCGGGTCTACCGCGCCGACATGGCGGCACAGAAGATGGTGCCGGCCTCGGACTGGATCGCGCTCTGACGCAATGGAAAACAGCATGACCCGACCGGCCCCCGACCTGGTCCTCGAAGTCAACAACATCGAGGTCATCTACAACAAGGTGGTGCAGGCGCTGCGCGGCCTGTCGCTGGTCGTGCCGCGCGGCGAGATCGTGGCGCTGCTGGGCAGCAACGGCGCTGGCAAGTCGACCACGCTCAAGGCCATTTCCGGCCTGCTGGCGCTGGAGAACGGCGCGCTGGCCAGCGGCAGCATCGCCTTCAACGGCCAGCCGCTGGCCCAGCTCGCGCCGCAGCAGCTGGTGCGCCTCGGGCTGTCGCACGTGATGGAAGGCCGGCGCGTGTTCGAAGACCTGACGGTGGAGGAGAACCTGGTCGCGGCCAGCTATGCGCTCACAGGACGGCCCAACGCCAGACCCGACTATGACCTGGTCTACAGCTACTTTCCGCGCCTGCACGAGCGCCGCAAGGGCCTTGCCGGCTATCTGTCGGGCGGCGAGCAGCAGATGCTGGCAATTGGCCGCGCGCTGATCGCCGAGCCCACGCTGATCCTGCTCGACGAACCCTCGCTGGGCCTGTCGCCCAAGCTGGTCGAGGACATCTTCGGCATCATCGCGCGCATCAACGCCGAGCGCGGCACGTCGATGCTGCTGGTCGAGCAGAACGCCACCGTGGCCCTGGCCGTCGCCCACCGCGGCTACATCATGGAAAACGGCAAGATCGTGATCGACGGCCCGGCCGAACTGCTGGCCGGCGACGCCGACGTGCGCGAGTTCTATCTCGGCATGGGCGGCGCGGGCGAAGCCAAGGGCTTCAAGGACATCAAGCACTACAAGCGCCGCAAGCGCTGGCTTTCCTAGGAATTGTTCCACATGAAACATTCCACCTCCCTGCCCGACCGCACCCTGCCCCAGCAGCTGCGCGAACTCGCGCGCAGCCAGCCCGATCGCGTTGCCATCCGGCAAAAGGATTTCGGCATCTGGAAGCCCGTGACCTGGGCCAGCTACTACCAGCGCGCCGGCCATTTCGGCCTGGGGCTGCACGCGCTGGGCCTGCGCGCCGGCGGCCATATGGGCGTGATTTCCGAAAACCGGCTCGAGTGGGTGCTGGCGCAGATGGGCTGCGGCCTGGTCGCGGGCGTCACCGTGGGCGTCTACCCCACGAGCCCAACCAACGAAGTCGCCTACGTGGTCGCGCATGCCGACATCTCCATCATGGTCTGCGAAGACCAGGAGCAGGTCGACAAGCTGCTGGCCGCGCGCGCCAGCCTGCCGCGGCTCACGCATATCGTGGTCATGGAGACCAAGGGCCTGCGCAGCTACACGCCCGATGAGCGCCAACTGATCGCGACCTTTGCCGAAGTCGAGGCCCTGGGCCGCGCGGCCTGGAACGCGGGCCAGCACGCCCTGATTGACGAAGCGCTGGCGCAGCAGGCATTCGACGACATCGCGCTGATGATCTACACCTCGGGCTCGACCGGCAAGCCCAAGGGCGCGATGATTTCGTGGCGCAATATCCGCGGCGTCGCGCCGGGCATCATCGAGAGGCTGCAGCTGAGCTCCGAGACGCGCCATCTGTCCTATCTGCCGCTGTGCCATGTGGCCGAGCAGATGCTGACCACCTTCGTGCCCATCTATCTGGGCGCGCAGGTGCACTTCGGCGAGTCGATACGCACCGTGCAGGAAGACCTGCGCGAAGTCGCCCCGAACATGTTCCTGGGCGTGCCGCGCATCTGGGAAAAGATGCACGCCAGCCTGAGCATCAAGCGGCTCGAGACCGGGCGCTGGCAGCGCCAGCTGATGGACCGCGCGATCGCCGCCTGCACGCCGCTGGCCGACAAGCCGCGCGCGCAATGGAGCGCAGTCGACAAGCTCACCTACGGCCTCTGGTACTGGCTGGTGCTGCGCGCGCTGCAGAACTTCCTGGGATTGCGCTGCGTGCAGGTTGCGCTGACCGGCGCGGCGCCGATTCCCGCCGAGGTCGTGCGCTATTTCCGTGTGCTGGGCATTCCGCTGGTCGAGGTCTACGGCCTGACCGAGTCGACGGGCATGGTGCTGGGACACCGCCTCGACCAGGTGATTCCCGGCACCGTGGGCGAGCCGATTGCAGGCGTCGAGTGGCGCCTGGCCGACAACGGCGAACTGCAGATCCGCGGCGACATGGTGTTTGCCGGCTACTACAACAACCCCGAGGCCACGGCCGCAACGCTGCAGGACGGCTGGCTGCATACCGGCGACGTGGTGCGCGAGGAACAGGGGCAGCTCAAAATCGTCGATCGCCTGAAAGACATCATGATCACCGCGGGCGGCAAGAACCTCACGCCGTCCGAGATCGAGAACACGATGAAGGCCAGCCCCTACATCAAGGAATGCGTGATCGTTGCCGAAGGCCGCAAGTTCGTTGCCGCGCTCATCATGCTCGACGCCGAGACCGTGGGCCAATGGGCGCAGTCGCGGCGCATTCCGTTCACCCACTTCCGCTCGCTGGCCGAGCACCCCGAAGTGCTGGCGCTGATCGATGGCGAAATCGCCGCAGGCAACGCGCGCCTGGCCCAGGTCTCGCAGATCCGAAAATTCCATCTGCTGACCAAGGAACTGGACCATGACGACGGCGAAGTCACGGCGACGATGAAGGTGCGCCGCGCAAGCATCTACCAGGCCTATGGCAGCGAAATCGAGGCGCTTTACCAATGAATTCTCCCTCCCCTTCCGACGAGCCGCTGCGCATCGAGCGCGACGGCGCCATCGTCACCCTGGTCTTCAACCGACCCCAGGCGCTCAATGCGATCAACGTCGCCATGGCCCAGGCCCTGCTCGCCGCGCTGCAGGACATCGCGCGCGACGCCAGCGTGCGCGCGCTGGTGCTGCGCGGCGCAGGCCGGGCCTTCATGGCCGGCGGCGACCTGCTGACGCTGCAGCGCGACCCGCTGGCCGGCGTCGATGCGCTGCTCGAGCCGCTGAACCAGGCGCTGCTGCTGCTCGCCAATTTGAACGCCCCGGTGATCGCCCAGGTCCAGGGCGCGGCAGCGGGCGCGGGCCTGAGCCTGATGCTGCAGGCCGACTTCGTGCTGGCCGCCGAAGGCGCGCAGTTCAACCTGGCCTATATCAACCTGGGCGCAAGCTGCGATGTGGGCGCGTCCTGGGCGCTGCCGCGCTGGGTAGGTTTGCGCCGCGCGCTCGAGATATCGATGCTCGGCGACGCGCTCGATGCACCTCAGGCGCTGCAGATGGGGTTGATCAACCGTGTCTTGCCGGCCGCAGAATTGCCGGGCGAAGTCCAGCGCCTGGCCCAGCGCCTGGCCCAGGGCCCGACCCAGGCGCTGGGCCATATGCGCCGGCTCATGCGTGCCTCGCTGGAGACAGACCTCCAGACCCAGCTTCACGCAGAATGGCAGGCGTTTCGGGCCTGCGCGCAGACAGACGATCTGCGTGCCGGCATTGATGCATTCTTTCAAAAGCAGCCGGCGCGCTTCACGGGCCGTTGACTGCAAAGTTATCCACAGGATCAGTCCATGACCACTCGCGAAATTTTCGTCGTCAGCAGCGCACGCACCGCCATAGGCACCTTTGGCGGCAGCCTGAAAGACGTCCCCAACACGCAGCTCGCCACCACGGCCGTCAAGGCCGCGATCGCGCGCTCGGGCCTGGACCCCGAGGCCATTGGCCATGTGGTCATGGGCAATGTGATTCCCACCGATACCAAGGACGCCTATCTGAGCCGCGTCGCGGCCATAGACGCCGGCTGCCCCATTGAAACGCCCGCGTTCAACGTCAACCGGCTGTGCGGCTCGGGCCTGCAGGCCATTGTTTCGGCGGCCCAGGCGATCGCTCTGGGCGACTGCGACATCGCCGTCGGCGGCGGCTCGGAATCGATGAGCCGCGGCCCCTACTTCGACACCGCCGCGCGCTGGGGCGCGCGCATGGGCGACGCCAAGAGCATCGACTACATGCTGGGCATACTGCACGACCCCTGGCAGAAAATGCACATGGGCATCACCGCCGAAAACGTCGCTGCGCGCTACAAGATCTCGCGCGAGCAGCAGGACCAGCTCGCGCTGCAAAGCCAGCAGCGCGCGGCCGCGGCCATCGAAGCCGGCTACTTCAAGCAGCAGATCGTTCCCGTGGAAATCGCCACGCGCAAGGGCACGGTGCTGTTCGACACCGATGAGCATGTGCGCGCCGCAACCACGCTCGAGGTACTGGCCGGAATGAAGCCCGCGTTCCAGAAGGATGGCGGCAGCGTCACCGCCGGCAATGCCTCCGGCCTCAACGACGGCGCGGCCGCCGTGGTGCTGGTCGCGGGCGATCGCCTCGCCGGCCTCAACGCCAAGCCCCTGGCCCGCCTCGTGGGCTATGCGCATGCGGGCGTGGATCCCGCCTATATGGGCATTGGCCCCGTTCCCGCAACGCAGAAGGTGCTGGCGCGCACGGGCCTGAAGATCAGCGACATGGACGTGATCGAAGCCAACGAGGCGTTTGCCGCCCAGGCCTGTGCCGTGATCCAGGAGCTGGGCCTGGACCCGGCAAAGGTCAACCCCAACGGCTCGGGCATCTCGCTGGGCCACCCGGTGGGCGCGACCGGCGCCATCATCACCACCAAGGCGATTGCCGAGCTGCAGCGCACGGGCGGACGCTATGCGCTGGTGACCATGTGCATTGGCGGCGGCCAGGGCATTGCGGCGATCTTCGAAAGAGTGTGACGCGCGCGCTTTCCACATAAAAAAAGAGCCGCATCAAGCGGCTCTTTCTCATGGTGCAGGAACGCCTTAGAACGGGGCCGATTCCGGATCCGAATCCTCGGGCGCTTCCTTGGGGCCGGTCACTGCCATGGCCTTGCCCTTGGCCGCGGCCAGGCGCACGCCCAGCACTTCGGCCGGTGCGGCCTGCTGCAGCGCGGCCGGCAGGCCCTCGCCGAGCGCCGTGCGGCCTTCGCCGCCCAGGGCCTCGATCAGATCGGGCAGCAGCTTGCTGAGCTCGCCCGTGGCAATTGCCACGTCGGCGTCAAAGCCGCCGTCGTCCTTGGACTGGCCGTCGAACACGGTTTCCAGGAAGGTGATCTTCTTGACCTGCAGGCCTTCGGTCAGCACCAGGGAAACGCGGTCGTCCCAGGTCAGCGCGAGCTTGGTGGGCAGCTTGCCGGCCTCTATGTGCGCCTTGACTTCATCGATGTCCAGCGGGTGGCGCGCATAGCGCACCACCGACTTGGCCTCGTCGGCGCTCTTGAGCTCGCACTCCTGGTCTATGGTGAAGCCCACGGGCGGCTCCTGGCTGGACAGCCAATGCGCCATGGCGGCCTGGGCCGCGGTCTGCGTGTCGAGCAAGGCGACGGCAAAGCCAGGCAGTCCATCGACCAGCAGCGTCACGACTTCGTCGGCGCGTGTCTGGCTGCCGGTGTCGAGCACCAGAAAGCGCGCGTCGGGGTCTATCCAGATCCACATGCCGCCCTGCTTGGTGAAAGCCATGGGCAACAGGTCGAGCTTGGCTTCGTCCTTGAGCTCCTGCTTTTCCTTCTTGCCGGGCTTGCGGCCCGAATTGCGCTCGATCGCATCGGCCTTTTCCTGCACCTTGCGGTTGAGCACGCTGGCCGGCAACATCTTGCTTTCGCTCATGAAGCGCAGGATCCACTGCCCGCCGACCGACTCGGCAAACAGGCCTTCGCCTTCGCCGCGCGGCTGCACCCAGCCGGCAGAGCGCTCCTGCGTGGCGCCGCACTCGGTGAACGGCGTGCGCGCCAGCGCTTCCTCCACCTGCTCCAAAGTACCCTGCCATTGCTCGGCAATGCGGTACACGATCATGTTCTTGAACATCCACTACCTTCGTTCATTCGGCAAAGGGGTTTGTCGCCGGCGCGCGCCGACCCTCCCCGCACCCGGTGATGACCATCATCACCCTGATTGATTTGAAATCTACAAGCCTCGGCGCAAACCATACAAGGCTTCGGCGGCCGCGTGCCTGTAAAAAAGCGTTTCACGGCGACGCCGCAACTTGGCACTACTTTACACAGCATCACGCAGCCCACATGCGAGCGTTACATGCGCATCGCAAACTGACATCCAGCGCTGCAGTTTCCCCGCCACAGCGTGTTCTTCCATCCCAAGAAAGGATCAGCTCCATGGCTATTTTCCAACGTACCCTGACTGCCACCGCCGCCGCTGCCACCGTCTTTGCCGCGCTGGCCATGCCGACATGGGCCCAGACACCGGCCGCAGCTCCCGCAGCAGCCACAAGCATCGCCGCCGAACCCGCAGCCCGTGGTCCAGGCCACCACCCGCGTGACCCTGCGGCGCATGAAAAGCGCATGGCCGAAAAGGCCCAGAAATTCCAGACGGCGCTGCAACTCACGCCCGCCCAGCAAGCCGGCTGGAACACCTACCGCGAAGCGGTCAAGCCCCAGCCCCATGGCAAGCGCATGGACCGCGAGAGCTTCGCCAAATTGACCACGCCGCAACGCATAGACCACATGCAGCAGCAGCGCGCCGAACGCAATGCCCAGGCAGACCGTCGTGCGCAAGCGACCAAGACCTTCTATGCAACGCTGAGCCCCGCGCAGCAGAAAACCTTTGACGCCGAGAGTCTGCGCTTTGGCCCGCATCACGGCAAGCGCCATGGCCCCCATGGCGAACATCGCCACGCACCTGCGGCCGCAGCGCCTGCCAAGTAACTCATGCCCAGGCCCTCGCGGCTTGCCAACCCCCAAAGCAGGCCTTGTGCCTGCTTTTTTCATGGCGAATCGATGGTCAGCGTTGCGCCGGCTGCGCAAGCCCCTACAGCGCTTGAGGGGGGAAAAGCATCACGCGACATTTGCTGTCAAAAACATGGTTTCATCCTCCATACACTTGTTTAAAAGCGTAATTTATTCAGTCCATTGGAGTTGTTAACAATGCCGTTGAAACCATCTCGCCTCGCCTCCTCATGGACCGCTGGCATGGCCTTACTGTTAGCCAGTTGGGGCGCGCAGTCCCAACCCGTTTTCAATGACCACTCTCCCACCTGGTATGCGCAGGGCGCCGTGGGGGCCAGCGATGCCTATGCAGCCAGCGTAGGTGTGACCTTGCCCTGGAAGCAATGGACCTACGGTCTGGGCTCTGGCCAGGTCACCGGTCACTGGGATCTGTTTGCGAGCCACTGGTCCAGCCATACGCTCAGAGATGAACGCCAGCGCTCCTATGTCATTGGCGTGATACCCACGCTGCGCTGGCGTGGCGATCAAGGCCGGTCGCCCTGGTTCGCTCAGGCCGGCACCGGTCTCGCATGGTCCAGCGCCTACTACCAATCGCACGACAAGCTTTTCAGCACGCGCTACAACTTCGCCACACACCTCGCCGTAGGCACCAATTTCGGCGCGCGGCGCGAACACGAGGTCATGTTGCGCCTTGAACATTTTTCGAATGCCGGCATCAAGCGCCCCAACCCGGGCGAAAACTTCCTGCAACTGCGCTACGCCCACCGGTTCTGAAACTGATCAGTTATCCACAGAGTCGCCCAGAAAAGCTGCAAACTCTGCCCCCGAACCGCCCGCCAGGGCGGTTTTTTTATGCCTCGCATGCCTGTGGATAAACCTGAGGAGAAAATTGGGAAATCTATACAGTTATCCACAAGCATACTGATCATTTGAAAGTTGTACCCAATCGGCATGCAGCAGCGACAGCCCTCTGGACACATGCTTTCAAGGATTGCAACCTATTGATTTCAATGAATAAATCCAAGTTATCCACAAAAAATGGGCACCTCTACTACTACGACTATCTATAAATAGAAATATTAGGAACAACAACAGCGCACAATTTTTGGGCAGCTTTTCAGAAGTTGCCTCAATGCGGTTGGCGTGCCTTTTCGATCCAAGGCTCGACAAAAAATAAACACAGCAGCAAAACAACGGTGGAAAGCAACCATAAAAAAAGTTATCCACTCCTAAATTAATAGCTAACTATCCAATAAAGACTAGGCAAATATCACTAAATCTGTGGAAAAAACAACAGCCGCAGACTCTGTGGATATCTAAATATCAACCTCTTTGTTATCCACAGGAAGTTCAGATTTATGAAAGTTATCCACTTTTGCCGTACATCGAGAACAGGGCTTCACGCACAGCCTTTTGGAAAACATAAGATTTTGATTTTTATAAGGAAATTTAAGTTATCCACAGAAACAGCGCGGATCTACTACTACGACTAATTTCTTATAGTGAAATAAATGAACAACTAGGAGAGTTCCTGGGACAAGCCGTCGAAACACCGCATCCAGGCAAATCCGTCTTGCATCGCAGACGGAAAAAGCGCAAAGTTCAAACCTCCGTGAACCGGACAAGCATGAAAAGCGCCGGGTTTTCTGGAAAAAATGACCAATTTGGGGACAACTACCTCTGAAATTACTCAAAACGAAGAGTTGTCCACAGCTTGTTATCAACATCGGTGGAAAAATGCGCGGCGCCATGGCCAGGCGCGGCTAAGTCGTTGTTTTTATTAGGTGTTCAAATAAATTCAACGCAATGCGGCCGCTGGCGCTGCGGCTGTAACCCGGTTACATGCGGTTTTTTGGGTGTTCGCCCCGTGTTTTGGCACGCGTTGGGACAGATTCGGACCTTGGCAGAGGCAAGCAAGACGCGAGGCGGGACGGAGGACCTGTGAGTGCCCGGCTCCGCCGCCGGAACGGCCTGCAGGGCCATTGACGTCATGGCGAGGGAAAGCCGGTCATGTGAGCGTTGGGCGGCCAGAAGTCAAATGCAGGCACTGATGCCCGGCGTTTCAGACCAAGGCGCGATATGCGTGGCAAAGGGCCCGCAAGGCCTCAGGAAGGGCCGCAACCGCCAGGACGATGGCAGGGGTGAGGAAATCATCAAACCGCGGGCCCTGGCGGTTTGTGCGCGTTCTCGGCGAAGCGCGCTGGAGATATCGATGGAGCGATGGCTCCATCGGGGGCCCGTTGCCGGCGCCACGTGCGCCGCAACGCCAGGCTCAGGCTTTTTTCAGAAACACCGACTTGAGCATGAAGCTGCCCTGCTCGGTCTTGCAGTCGACGTCATGGTCGCCGTTGCCATGGACCAGGCGAATGCTCTTGATCTTCGTGCCCTTCTTGATCACGGTCGATGATCCCTTGACCTTGAGGTCCTTGATCAGCAGCACCGCGTCGCCATCGGCCAGCAGCGTGCCGTTGGCATCGCTGATGCTGCCGTCGCCGGTCTCGCTTTCCTCTGCGGCCTCCTGGCCGCTTTGGGGCCACTCAAACGCGCAGTCGGGGCACAGGTAGCTCGCGCCGTCGGGATAGGTGTTCTCAAGGCCGCACTGGGGGCAGGCCGGGACTTGTTCTGGCATGGGGAAAACTTTCTCTTTCAAGTGGAAACGATGCAATGGTTGATGGGCCCTGCCCTTTTATCTTGGCGGGCGCTTTTCGAGCGCAAAAGGCGGCAGGCCGTTGAGCAGCCGCTGGCCATAGCTGGTGTGCACCAGGCGCTTGTCATAGCAGTAGACAAATGCCCGGTCCTCTTCGGTGCGGATCGCACGGCCTACCCATTGGGCCAGGCGTATGGCCGTGGCGGGCACCACGAGCTCGCTGAAGGGGTCCCTGCCTGCGCTGCGCAGCCATTCGGCGCGGGCTTCTCCCACGGGGTCGTCTGGCGGGGCAAACGGCAGCTTGGTGATGAACAGCGACTCGCATAGTGCGCCCGGCAGATCCAGCCCCTCGCCGAACGACTGCATGCCGAAGATGATGGAGGGCTGGCCGTCTGCGACCCGCTCGCGGTGCAGGGCCAGCAGCTGGGCGCGCGGCATGGCCGTTTGCACCAGCACATTGGCGCGCATTGCGGTCGAGAGGGCGTCGACGGCCTGGCGCATCTGCTCGCGCGAAGTGAAGAGCACCAGCGCGCCGGATTCGACGCGTGCCAGGTCATGCAGCAGCGCCTCCACCATCTCGCTGGTGAAGGCGCTGGCCTGGCGTGGATCGGCATGGGTCTGCGCGGCAACGAATATGCCCTGGGACGCGTAGTCGAACGGGCTGGGCACTTCGAGCGTGGTTACTGCCGCATCGCCGTGCAGGCCGGATTCGCGCAGGAAGAAGTCAAATTGTCCACAGCTTGTTAAAGTGGCCGAAGTCAGCACCGCGCCGCGTACCTGCGACCATAGATGGCGGCGCAGAGTCGCTCCCGGCAGCAGTGGACTGGCATGGGCCTTGACCACGATGAACTCGCCATCTGTCTCCAACGTGAACCATTTCGCGTTGGGGACATACTGACTGTCGTCATTTTCCGCAGGCTGCTGCAGCAGCAGTTGGGCCGTGTCGTATACCGATTCGAGTCGGGGTGCGAGCGCGCCGACCTGTGCATACATTGTGGATAACCTGCGTGCTTCTTCGGGTTTGTCGCGGATCTCCACGCGCAGTGCCTTGGAGATTGCGCGCAGTGCGTCCAGAAAGCCACTGGCATGGTGCGACGCCTGGGCCAGGGGTTCGAGCAGAGCCTCGGGCAGTATTCCGCGCGTCGCGCGCACCCGCGCCGGTCCCCAGCTGTCCTTCTGCGACTTGAGTTCGTCGCCGTAGAAATCCATCACCAGGCGGGCCAGATCCTGCAGCGTCTGGCGCAGCTGGCTCGAGTGGGTCGGTACGTCGGCGACCTCCTCGACTTCGAGCATGGTGCCCACGCGCAGTGCGCGGCTGGCGAGTTTGTCTATCCAGCCCAGACGGCTCAAGTCGAGTGCGCAGGCGAATTGGGACAGTGCGGTGGCCGGCAGGTGGTGGGCCTCGTCGAGCACCAGCAGACAGTTGTCCAGGTCGGGCAGCAGGCGCGCGCCCAGCGAAGACAGCAGCAGATCATGGTTGGCCACGATCACCTGGGCCGCAACCATGGATTTGCGGCGTTCATAGTAAGTGCAGCCATCGAAAGCCGGGCAATGTTTGCCGGTGCAGGAGCTCGACTCGGCCGCGACCGGACTCCAGGCCTCGGGTTCGGGGGGCGTGGCCAGCGAGTCGCGGTCGCCGTCCCAAACTCCTGTGGCCATGGCGTCGGCCATGCTCGCATAGAACTGCATGCGCGCCTCGAGTTCCTGGGCCGGACGCGCCCGGGTCGCGGCTTCTTCCTCGGCGAACAGGTCGTCGGCCGCGTCATGCGATTCGCCCGTGCCCGCGAGGCGCTCGAGCTTGAGCTTGCAGACAAAGCGTCCGCGGCCCTTGGCGAGGGCGAATTTGAACGGCTGCTCAAGCTGTGCGGCGAGGGCCGGCAAATCCTTGTTGACCAACTGCTCCTGCAGCGCCACGGTCGCGGTCGAGATCAGCACCCGGGTGCCGCGCGCCAGCGCGAGCGTGATCGCGGGAATGCTGTAGGCCAGCGATTTTCCAACGCCCGTTCCGGCTTGAATTACCGCAATGGAGCGTTCCGGCTCCGGAGCATCGTCATCGACTTTTCCGAGCTGGGCGGTGCTGAACGTGGTGGCGACCTGGGCCGCCATGCGGCGCTGACCTTCGCGGCCGCGAAACCCGGGGATGGACGCGACGACATCATCGAACGATTCAAGGCCCAACTGGGCCCACTTTTGCTGGGACATTGAGAGCGGAATGGACTGGCTTTTCGACGGCCTGTCGGTATAAATAAGAAATAAAACACAGATATGTAGTGAATAAGATGTTAAATCTTATGTTTTCTACGCTACATACGGTGCTTTTGAGCACATGCAACCTGTGTTGCATACGCGTTCGAGCCGGCCATGGAAGTGCCGACTGTGTATTTTCGCAGGACTGAGGATTCTGTGGATAAGAGCGGATAAGTTTTTGCCGGCTTCTGTGGGAGGAAACTTATCCACAGCATTTTTTGCGTGACTTCAGGTGCATACACTGTGCGTATCTCTGGGGACAGCTATGAGGATTGTCAGAGGATTGCATGGAAAATTCGTTGCCGGCCAATGACTTGCGCCGACTATGCACAGGTTGTCCAGAAAGTTGGCTGGAGATGACCCAAAACCACACAGGCATCCGCAGCCATTTATCCACAGTACAGCCTGCACATAGCGTGCCTGCGCTGTGCATAGTGATGCGCCCCTGCGATGGGTTGCGCACGCATGGACCCATCCCGGGCGGCGGCTGCGGCCCAAATCCTGGCGATTCCCGTTTCTGCTTAAAAAACAGGCAAAAAAGGCTCAATCTTTGGCACTCTGCGAGCAAAAAATGGGGTTTACCCGGGGGGATTTGGTTTAAAGCTATTCATAACGTAGCTGTAAAGTGTTGTTTTCAAAGGATATATCGGGTTTTTCAGCCGATTTCAGCTTTGGCGATGGGCAAGCCGTGAAAGCATGCTTGCCCATGGTTTGTAATTTTTCTTATCTTTTTGTTCGGCTGATTCGGCTATCTGAAACCATATGCCCATAGCCTGAATAAAAATGACGCTGTGGTATTGCGCAGAGAGTGCAACAATGTGTTGTCGAACCTGGCTGCTTGGTTTACCTGCCCATTGATTTCCAGACGCGGACCTGCCGCGTGGCACAGGGCTTGGTACGGAGGACGCTGCCGGTGCTCGCAACGCCAACAACCACAGTGTGAACAGGCTTAAGCTTCCATATGCCCACGTCGCCTCTCACTTCGTCCGCGATGGATAACGCTTCATACCTTTACAGGCATGAACTGCAAAGCCGTTACCGCTGGCTGCGCTTTGCTCCGGACATAGAGCGCGAATTCATGAATTTCCTGCGCGAATCCCAATCGGTGAATTTCGTGGCTTGCGCCTGGATCGGGCTCGCGCTGTGGCTGGGCATTGTGGGCTGGGATGTGCTGCGCTACCTGCAGCACATTCAAGGTACGGCGATCGAGGCGAGCTATCTGCACATCATCATTCCCACGCGGCTGGTGAATCTGCTGGCGCTGGGCGCACTGCTGATCAGTCTGCCGCGTCTGCGTCACAGCGCATGGATGGGGACTGCGGGCCTGGCGACCATCGCGGTGTATTGCGTCTGCGCTTTCATATGCGCCTATGTGTACAACCGGCTGGACATCCGCGATGGCATGGCCGCATCGATCCTGATTCTGATGACGGTGCTGTTTCCCTGCGGCATGACGCTCAGGCAGGCGCTGCCGACCAGTGCGCTGCTCATTGCTGCCTACTGGCTCACGGCATGGCAGTTTCTGTCGCCCGCACGCTGGGAAGCGTTTCGCGACACCGGCAGTCTGCTGATGGTGTGCCTGGGCATGATGGCCTTCGGCAGCTATCTGCGCGAACGCGGCGCGCGCGAGCAGTTTCTGCTGCGCCGCCTGCTGGATTGGGAGGCCGCCCACGACCCGCTCACCGGCCTGGCCAATCGCCGCAGCTTCCAGCGGCATTTCGACGTCTGCCTGGCGCAGGCGCAGCGCGACGGCAAGACGTTGATGCTGGCCATCCTGGACCTCGACCATTTCAAGCTCTACAACGACCATTACGGCCACAAGGCGGGCGACCGGGCGTTACAGCAGGTGGCGCTGGTCCTCGGACACTATGCGGCGCGTCCCATGGACATGGCGATACGCCTGGGCGGCGAGGAATTCGGTCTGCTGAGCTATGCCGACGAAGCGCCGGCGCTGACCCGGCGCATGCAGCATCTGCTCGCGCAGCTGCAGGGGCTGCATATCCTGCATGAATACTCGCCCACGGCCTCGTGCCTCACGGCCAGCATAGGCATCGCCCAGGCCGAGCCCGCGGCCACCACCGACAGCCTGTTCCTGCAGGCCGATGCCCAGCTTTACCGTGCCAAGGAAGCGGGCCGCAACCGGGTCTGCGGGCCCGACACCAGTGCGGAGGCCGGCAGTGCCAAGCCTGCCGAAAAGTCCGCCGTCGCGTCCGCCTGAGCGGCAGGCCCGCGGCGCCGTTCAGGCGATCGGATTGCCGTTCTTGTGTGCAATGACCTGGGCCATGATGCTCACGGCTATTTCGGCCGGCGTCTTGCTGCCTATGGACAGGCCTGCGGGCGAGTGCAGGCGCGCGAGCGTGTCGGGCGCGACATCGAAATGCTCCTGCATGCGCTCGCGCCGGCTCTGGGCGTTGCGGCGCGAACCGATGGCGCCGACATAGAAGGCCGGGCTCTGCATGGCTTCGAGCAAGGCCATGTCGTCTAGCTTGGGGTCGTGGCTCAGCGCGATCACGCAGCTGCGCAGATCGGGTCTGAAGGCCGTCACGGCGTCATCGGGCATCAGCGTGCTGCGCTGCACGCCCTGGATCTGCAGCGAGGCCATGTATTCCTGGCGCGGGTCGCAGATGGTCACGACGAAACCGTTGAAGATGGCCATGGTCGCGAGGTATTCGCTCAGCGTGCCCGCGCCTATGAGCAGCATGCGGTAGCCCGGTCCCAGCACGTTGTGCAGGGTCTGGGCGTCGATGGCCAGCGCCTGGGGCGCATCGGTCTGGCCCAGCGTGGCCTGGCCGGTCGCCAGATCCAGGCTGCGGCGCACCAGCGCGCCCGACAGCAGCTGTTCGGTCAGTTGCAGCAGCTCCTGTGCATCCGGGTCGAATTCGAGCACCAGTTCGAGCGTGCCGCCGCAGGGCAGGCCGAAGCGATGGGCTTCGTCGGCGGTGACTCCGTAGGTGACATGGCGCGGCGGCTGGGCCCAGCCGCGCGCATGGTCCATCTGCTCGCCCAGGCGTGTGTAGCGCTGCAGCAGGTCGTCCTCGATGCAGCCGCCCGAGACCGAGCCTATGGTCTGGCCGTTTTCGCACAGCGCCATCATCGCGCCCACGGGCCGGGGCGACGAACCCCAGGTGCGCACGACCGTGGCGAGCACGGCGTGCAGGCCCTGGGCACGCCAGCGGTGCAGTTGTTGCAGGACGGTGATATCGATGTGGTTCATGCGGCGTGCTTGCGAGAAATATGCCCATCCATATCCGACCCTTCGATCCTTCGACCGGCTCAGGACTCAGGGCGAACGGGTAAATGGCCGGCCCTTCAATCCTTCGTCGGGCTCGGAGCCCAGGGCCCAGAGATGACGAAGAACGAAGGGTTGCATGGAAAGTGTAGACCGGGCCACCGCGCTGCGCTCTGTGCGCTGGCCCTTTGCACACTCAGTGGTGGGCCTTGGCCGGATCGGTCTCGGCGCGCACCTTGGCCACGGTCTGCTTCAGGTCGGGCCATTCCTGCAGGCCGTACTGGGCGCGCATGGTGTTGAGCAGCACCGCGATCTGTGCGTCGCTGAGCGCGTAGCGGAACGACGGCATGGTACCCAGTTCCGCATGCGCGGGCGCCTGTATGCCTTCGAGCACGGCGCGCACGGCGTTGTTGGGCGACTGCGCATGCATGTTGGTGTTGAGCGCGAGCTGCGGGCGGCTGCCGAACGTGGATTCGGCAAGCTGGCCCTGCGGATCGCTGCTGTGGCAGCTCATGCACGCGCCCTGGTACAGGCGCAGGCCTTGGGCATCGGCGGGAACGGCTTGCGCGGTCTCGGCCTTGCGCACCAGCGCCTGGGCGTCGACGGGCTGGGCGTCGGCCTTCTTGTACGACAGGATGTACGTGGTCAGCGCCTGCAGGTCCTTGTCGTCGAGCTGGGCCAGGCCATGGGCCACGGGGGCCATGGGGCCAGCCGCCACGCCATGGCGCTGCGAGGCACCGGTGCGGAAATACTGCAGCAGGTCATCGGACGTCCAGGGCACGGGCGCGGCCGTGGCCGTGGTCAGCGCAGGCGCATCCCAGCCTTCGGCGGAACCGCCGGCCAGGTGGAAGATGCCTTTCTTTTCGCCGGCAAACGCATCGCGTGGCGAATGGCAGGCACTGCAGTGGCCCAGGCCTTCGGCGATGTAGGCGCCGCGGTTCCATTCGGGCGTCTGGGTGGCGACATCGGCCACGGGGCCGGGTGTCAGATTCATCCAGTTCCAGACCGCGATGCCACGGCGGATGTTGAACGGAAAGCCCAGCGCGGTTTGCGGCGCTTCGCTTTTGACCGCGGGCTGCGACATCAGATAGGCATAGATGTCATGCATATCTGCGTCCGTCACGCGCGTGAACGCGGTGTACGGGAACGCGGGGTACAGATGCCGGCCTTCGCGGTCCACGCCGTGGCGCATGGCGCGCTCGAACGCCTCGTACGACCAGCGGCCGATGCCGGTTTCGGGATCGGGCGTGATGTTGGTCGAGTAGATGGTGCCGAACGGGCTGGGCATGGGAAAGCCGCCCGCGTTCTCGGCGCCGTTCTTGGCGGTGTGGCAGACCGCGCAGTCGCCCATTGCGACCAGCGTCTTGCCGTTGGCGATCTGCTGGGCCGAGAAGTCCTGCACCGCAATGCTTTGCTGGGGCGCGATTTCGCCATGGTGGGTCACGGCGAGGAATGCTGCGCCGGCAACGGCGACCAGGCCCAGGCCCCCCAGGGTGATTTTCTTGATGGTTTTCATGTGGCTGTCCGGGGGTTATTTGCGGGCTTGGGCCTGGCGCAGCGCGGCCAGTACACGGCTAGGCGTGAACGGCACTTCCGTGAGGCGCACGCCGATGGCGTCGAAGACGGCGTTGGCGATCGCGGCGGCGCTGGGCACCGAGGCCGACTCGCCCGCGCCCATGGGCGCTTCATGCGGCAGCTCGAGCAGTTCGATCTGAACTTCGGGCAGTTCGTCGAAGCGCAGCAGCGGATAGCCGCCCCAGTCGAGCGACGTGGTGCCGCTGGCGTCGAAGGTCACGAACTCCTTGAGCGCGCGGCTCGTCGACTGGATGATGTTGCCGTGCACCTGGTGGCGCACGCCGGCCGGGTTGACCATGGCGCCGCAGTCGTGGGTGCAGAACACCTTGTCGACCTTGATTTCACCGGTCTCGCGGTTGACCGAGACATCGCAGACCCAGGCGGCCCAGGCCGCGCCGAAGCCCGGGAACTTGCTGTGGAAGTAGCGCGCGTAGGCAAAGCCCCGGCCCTTGGCGATCTTTTGATCGGCCGCGGTGGGCGCGCGGAACGCGACCCCGTCCTGCCACTGGCTCAGGCGGTGGGCAGCCTTCATCACGCCGACCGCGCGCTCGTCCTTCATGTAGCGCAGGCGGTAGGCAATCGGGTCGGCCTTGGCCAGGTAGGCGGCTTCGTCAATCCAGCATTCGTGCGCCAGCACATTGGGCAGGGCCGACACGCCGCGCATCCAGGACGCGCGCACCATGGGCGCGGCGTCCAGCGACACCGCGCGCACCGAAGGGTAGTCGTACAGCGGGATCGACGTGCGGTCGCCCATCTGCAGCACCTTCTTCTCGTTCTTGACCTTGCCGGTCAGCACCAGCGCCAGCGTGGGCGAGAGGTTCGACGGGTAGCTGGTCTGCAGCTCGTAGGCGACGACATTGCCGGCGTCGTCCAGGCCGCCGCGCAGCTTGATCAGCTGGCCCGTGCCCTTGGGCTCCCAGCCCGATTCCTGCTCGCGCATCAGCTGCACGCGCACCGGCTTGCCCACGGCGCGCGCCAGCAGCAGCGCGTCGGCGGCGACGTCGTCGGCGCAGTTGCGGCCGTAGCAGCCCGAGGCTTCCATGCGGTGCACGTTGACATAGTCGGCGTGCAGGTCGATGAGCTTGCCCAGGTCCTTGCGCAGGTCGTGCGGGTTCTGCGTTCCCGACCAGACTTCGGCCTTGCCGTCGGCGAACTGCGCGACCGCGCAGGACGGGCCTATCGAGGCATGCATGTGGTACGGCCAGACGTATTCACGCTCCAGGGGCTGGGTGACCTTCTGGATCGCGTCCTTGAAGTTGTCATCCTCGCGCAGCATGCGCGGCGCCTTCTCGAGCTGGTTGAGCGTGGCACGCAGGCCGTCGAGGCTCAGGTCGGGCAGGCCGGCCCATTCCTTCCACTGCACCTTGAGCTGGTGCATGGCGGCAATGGCCTGCTCTTCGCGCTCGGCAACGATGCCGACGAAGTCACCCTGCACCACGACCTTGACGATGCCGGGCAGGTGCTTGATCGAGTCGTGGTCCACGGAGATCAGGCTGTCGCCCAGCGGCGCCGTGTGGTCCGCGCCGGTGTAGGGCGGGCGCACGACGCGGCCGTGCAGCATGCCGGGCAGGCGCACGTCATGCACATAGGTCAGCGCGCCCAGCACCTTGTTCGGGATGTCCACGCGCGGCACCGACTGGCCGATGTACTTGTGTTCCTTGCTCGAGCGCAGCGGCATGTGCTGGTCGAGATCGATGTGCAGGTCCTGTCCCGCGGCGAGTTCGCCGTACGACAGGCGCTTGCCCGCACCGATGACGAAGCCGTTCTCGGTGCGCAGCTGGGCCGCGGGCACGGACCAGCGTTCGCTGGCCAGGTTGATCAGCAGCTGGCGCACCTGGCGCGCGGCCTGGCGCATGGGCGTCGACGTGTTCTGGATGGTGTCGCTGGCGATCGTCGGGCCCAGATCGGGCGTGCGCGTGGTGTGGCCCAGGATGATGCGCACGCGCGCGATATCGGTCTCGATCTCGTCGGCCACGAGCTGGCCTATGGCCGTGCGCACGCCCGTGCCCAGGTCCACGTGGCCGTTGAAGCCGATCACGTCGCCGTCGGCGCTGATGGCGATGAAGCTGTCGACCAGCGTTCCCGCGGGCACGGGAAACGGGCCTTGCGCCGGGGTCGGTGGATGCAGCAGCGGGCCCGTGCCCGCGAGAATGGCCAGCGGGCCCGTGGCCGCGGCGCTGACCATGATCATGCCGCCGGTCTTGAGCAATTGGCGGCGCGTCAGCTGCACAGTGCCGGGCTGGTCGTCGCGCGAAGTAGTCTTGAATCCGAACATCACACCAGCTCCTTGGAACATGCAGCCTGGCCATGCGTTGCGCAGGCACCTTGCACCACAGCGACTGCGCTGTGCACGTTGCGCCCCTGGGCGATCAGATCGCGCGCGCGCGTCGCGGCCTCGAGGATCTCGATATGCGTGCCGCAGCGGCACAGGTGGTGGGCCAGCTGCTTCTTGATTTCGTCATCGCTGGCCTGCGGGCGTTTGTCGAACAGCGCAACCAGCGCCATGATCATTCCGTTGACGCAGTAGCCGCATTGCGCGGCCTGGGTGTCGATGAACGCCTGCTGCACCGGATGCAGCAGCACAGCTTGCGTGGCTGCAGCGGCCTGGGTTTGCAGCGAAGCGTCGCCCAGGTCCTTGAACAGCGGGTCGAGCGCGACCTGGGCCTGCGCCTGGCGCGTGGCTTCGGGCGACAGGCCTTCGAGTGTGGTCACTTCCTTGCCGTTGACCACGGACAGCGGCACCGAGCACGAGCGCGCGACCTTGCCGTCGATCAGCACGGCGCAGGCGCCGCATTGGCCCAGGCCGCAGCCGTATTTGGGACCGTTGAGCTGCATGTCATTGCGCAGGACATACAGCAAGGGGGTATCGGCAGATGCCTTGTCTGCATCCACCGTATTGCCATTGAGTTTGAATTTCATCGCGTGTTATATGTTTTCGCGCTGCGAGCGCGGTTGTTCTTGATGACCTGTGAGCCGGGCGGGCGTAAGCTTCGTGGCGGGTTTTCCTATGCGATCGGGAAAAATTGCTGCGCAAAAAACAAAAGAGAAAATCGGCGGGCGCCGATTTTCTCTGGAGGGAAATAGGGAGCTATTTCCAGTGCTGGAAATTAGGTGCAGACCGATGTCGGAGATATTGTTCTTGCCATTGGAGCAATCCAATGCTTTGCAGAGATACCGGGAATGTGAGTCACGCTGTCGAGGCCTTGGGGCGCTGCCAGGCGGGCAATTCTCGTCGGCTGCTGTATTGAGTGAGGACACTCATTATTTGTGCGATTCCTCAAATCCCGTACGTGAAGTAAGGGAAAACCCTTGAGGCGCTCGGGTGTTGTGGGCGCTCGCCAGCGGAAAGTTCTTTTGTCTGCATACAAAAAACCCCGTGGCTGCAGGCAGGCACGGGGCTAGGAGGCAAGGCGCGGCGCTCAGCGTTGGCGGCGTCGCCGCATCAACCAGGCGATCAGCGCGAGCAGCGCAACTGCGCCCACGGCCATGCCCGCGCGCGCCAGCGTCAGCAGCGTGGCGTCGGTGCCGGCCGTGGCCGGGTCGCGCAGCTTGGCCACCTGGGCTTCGCTGACACTGGCCTCGGGATTGCCGTAGGTTGTCAGCAGATAGTTGCTCAGCGTGGTGACCTGCCTGTCGCTGAGTTCGTGCGCAAACGCGGGCATCACGCTGTCGGTGCCCACGCGGTGTATGCCGTGCAGCAGCACCTGCACCAGGTTGTTGCTGTTGGCATGGCCCAGAGACGTGTTGTGGAACAGCGCGGGCAGGCCGTCGCCGTCGCTGCCCTGGCCCTGGGCCTGGTGGCAGCTTGCGCAGTACGCGTCATAGAGCTGGGGGCCGGTCAGCGCATCGAAGTCCCTGGGCAGCGCCGTGCCGCGCACGCTGTCGAGGTCGTCGCGCGCCTGGCCGAAGCGGTCGGCCGACTGCCTGGCCTTGTCGTTTGCGACCGCGGGAACGGACTGGATGTAGACCGCGATCGCCTTCAGGTCTTGCGGCGTGAGGTGCTTGAGGCTGTGGTCTATGGCTTCGGCCATGGGACCGGCGGCCGGGCCCTTGCCGGGCACGGGCAGGCCGCGCATGTATGTCACCAGTTCCTCCACGCTCCAGCCGCCTATGCCGCTGGTCTTGTCCGACGTGATGTTGGGCGCATGCCAGCCGCCGACTTCGCCGCCGCCCAGGCTGCGCTGGTGGTCTTCGGCCATCAGCGCAGTGCGCGGCGTGTGGCAGGTGGTGCAGTGCGCCAGGCCCTGGGACAGATAGGCGCCGCGGTTCCATTCGGGCGTCTGCGACAGGTCGGCCTTGAACGGCGTGGCGTCGTGGAACATGGCGTTCCACAGGTCCAGCGAAGCGCGGATGTTGAACGGGAACGGCAGGTCGGTCTGCCGTGCGGGCGCTTCGTCCACGGCGCTGACGCCCTGCAGGAAGTAGGCGTACATGGCCGCGATGTCCTCATCGCTGGTCTTGGCGTAGGCGGTGTAGGGCATCGCCGGGTAGAGGTTGGCGCCGTCGGCGCGCTTGCCGTGGCGCAGCGCCGCGGTGAATTGCTCCAGGGTATAGCTGCCTATGCCCTGGGTCTTCGACGGCGTGATATTGGTCGAATAGATCGGGCCCATGGGGCTGGCCAGCGCCAGGCCGCCGGCCATGGGCTTGCCGCCGGGCGCGGTGTGGCAGGCGATGCAGTCGCCGGCCGTGGCCAGATAGCGGCCGCGTTCGATTTCGGCGCCAGCCGCGGGCTCGGCGGCGTGGGCGCTGGTCCAGGCCGTGGTCGCGAGCAGGGCGCCGGCAAAAAGGTGGGTGAAAGTCAGAGTCTTCATGGCGTGTCCGTTCCTCAAGCCTTCTTGCCCAGCGTGTTGCTGCGCGGCAGCATCGCCGGGCCGCCGTTCGCGGCGATCAGGTGGGCGCCCGTGCGCAGCGCCACGGCAATGCCGTTGAGCGTGGAATTGCAGGTGGACGAAGTGGGCAGCAGGCCGGTCGAGGCGAAGTACAGGTTCTCGTGGTCCCAGGCGCGGCCGTACTCGTCGCAGACCGAGACCTTGCGATCGCTGCCCATGCTCAGCGTGCCGCAGATGTGCTGGTTGTTGGAGAAGTCGTCGTCCTTGGTGTAGCGCAGGTTCGTCGCGCCCATCTTCTCGGCGATCTTCGCGAAGTCCTGCTGCGCGCGCTTGTGGCCGCGGAAGGTGTAGTCGTCGATGCTGTAGTGCGCGCGCGGCTTGGGCAGGCCCATGCTGTCCTTTTCAGCGGCGAGATCGATGCGGCGCTCGGGATCGGGCAGCACTTCGAGCACGCTCTTGACGTTCATTTCGCGCGCCGAGGCATGGCGCAGCTTGTCGGCGAATTCCTTGCCGTAGACCCCGGCCTTGAGCAGCGAGCGCGTCGCGCCGTCGACGCGCGAGATGTTCGTGAAATCCAGCCGGTAGGGCGAGTGCTCGGCGCGGAACGCTCCGTCGCGCATGGTGTTGATCGACACCGGGCTTTGCGGGCCGCGGCCCAGCCAGACATCCTCGTCGGCGTCGAAGGTCAGCGAGGTGCTGGGGTGGTCCATCAGATGGCGGCCGACCATGTCGTTGTCGTTGGCGATGCCGTTCTTGAACTTGTCGCTCTTCGACAGCAGCAGCAGGCGCGGCGACTCGATGCCGTTGGAGGCGACGATGAAAGTCTTGCCCGTCACGCGGTGCACGTTCTTGTCGGGGTCGTAGTAGTTGGCGGCGACGATGCGGCCCCGGGCGTCATGCTCGAGCTGGAACACATTGGCGCGGGTCTGCAGCTTCACGCCCGCGGCCAGCGCCTGCTGCACGGCAATCCCGCCGTGGTACTGCGCGTCGATGGGGCAGATCGGCTGGCAGCTGTTGTTGCCGCAGCAGGGCGGGCGGCCGTCGAAACTGCGGCTGTTGCGCGCCACGGTGTTGCCCACCACGGGGAAGGTGCCCGCGAGGCGGTCGCGCACGCGCTGCATGGCATAGGGCATCGCGACTTCGCCCATGGGGAAGGGCTGGCTGCGCGGCGAGCCGGTTTCGGTGGAGCCGCCCACGCCCATGATTTCCTCGGCTTGCTGGTAGTAGGGCTCGAGGTCGTCGTAGTCGAAAGGCCAGTCCACGCCCACGCCGTAGAGGCTCTTGATCCTGAAGTCGCCGGGCACATTGCGCCAGGCGTGCGCCGCCCAGTGCCAGCTCGTGCCGCCGACCATGCGGATGTATTCGGCCTTGTACGGGTAGGGGCCGGCCTGTACCAGATAGCCGTTGTCTTCGGGCTGGTAGATGGGGTGGGGCGCGGTGTCCAGCGAAGGGTAGGGCGACATCCAGTCGCTGCGCCGCGGCGAGTTGCGGAACTGCGCGACGATCTGCGCGCGCGGCACGTTGGCGCCGGCTTCGAGCATCAGCACGGAAGCGCCGGCCTTGGCCAGCCTGGCGGCGAGCATCGCGCCGATGATGCCGGCGCCGACGATCACGTAGTCGGCGGAAAGAGGTGTGGAATCAGCCATGGGGTGTTCTTTTGTGGGGGACTGGGGGGCGGCGGCGATCAGCCGTGCACCGGCAGGCGCTGGAGGTTGAACGTCGTGGGGTTGCGCGTCCAGCTGCCATACAGGCCGTAGGAGTAGGTCGGCGGCTTGAGCTTGTCGGCCACGGTCTGCGCGTTGAGCGCGAACTCATAGGCCACGACCCGGGTGCGCGTGCCGCTGCCCGCGATGCCCAGGTACCAGGCCTGCATGACCTGGCTGGGCAGCGCGGCCAGGTCGGGCTGCTCGGCCTGCAGGCGCGCGTTCAGTTGCGCCAGCGCCACCTGGCCGTTTGTTATCCATTGCCACAGCGCGCTGGCCTGGGGACCGAAGCGCGGGTCCAGCGCCTGCAGCGCGGCCTGCAGGCGCGCGCCCAGGCGGGGGTTGAGGTCGTCGCGCGCGGTCAGGTACTGCGACAGCGCCATGAAGCTGGCGCTGTCGGCCGCTGCCGGGGCGGCGCGGCCCCAGGAGGTGAATTGCACGGCGCTGGCCGCCAGCACGCCGCCCAGCAGTTGCCTGCGCTGCAGGCCGAAGGAAGGGAATCGGGGGATAGGTTTCATGGTGGGGCGTTCTTCGGTTTCAGAGGTGCCATGGCCGGGGCATTCCTGCCATGGCGGGTGCAGCGCTCGCGTCCAGCGCTCAGGCTTCTTCAGCGCGCCGGCCGCGCGGCAGCGCCACGGACAACGCGGCGTGTTGCGACGCGATCCGCCGCAACACGCCGCCCGGGGTGCTGACTACTGAAAGGAGATGAAAACTACTGATTCACGGAAAAAAGTGTTTGCACTTACTCTGACTGTATGGCGCATGGGAGAAAAGAGAAACGCACCCGCCCGCAATGGACTATTGCCTGTTGGGCAATAATCTGCGGGCTTGAGGTTGCGTTGTGCGCCTGCAGAGGAGGTGACCGTGCTCGATCGTTTGCAAACCATGAAAGTGTTTCTGGGCGTGGTGGACGAGGGCGGCTTCTCCGCCGCCGCGCGCAGCCTGTCGATGACGGTGTCGAACGTCACGCGCCATGTCGCCGCGCTCGAAGAGCACCTGGGAACGCGGCTGCTGCAGCGCACCACGCGGCGCGTGAGCCTGACGCCGGCCGGCGAGCGCTATGCGAGCCGGGCGCGCGACATCCTCGAGTCGGTCGACGATGCGTTTGCCGATGTCCAGGGCACGACTTCGGCGCTCACCGGCGTGCTGCGCATCGTCGCCGCGCCGATGTTCACCGATTCGTTGATCGCACCGCTGGTCGCTCCGTTTCGCCAGGCCCATCCCGGCATTTCGCTCGAAGTGCATGTGGACTCCAGCCCCTTGCCCGATCTGGGCAAGTACGACCTGGCCTTCCTGCACGCGCACGAAGGCTTCGACGCCCATATCGTGGCGCGCACGCTGGCGACCTCGGAAGCCTATCTTTGCGCCTCGCCGGCCTATATCGCGCGCCATGGCCAGCCGCAGACGCCGCAAGACTTGCGCGACCATCATTGCCTGTTGCGCCGCGCAACGCCTGCGCACCGCGATGTGCTGGCGCTGTGGCGCAGCGGCGAGCGCGTGACCGGGCCCGCGGTGCACGAGATTGCAGTCTCGCCTGTCGTCACCATCAACGAGACCGCGAGCCTGATGCAGATGGTGCTCGATGGCGCAGGCATAGCGACGTTCACGGACGACATCGCCGCGCCGTTCATGCGCGCGGGCGCGCTGCAGCGCGTGCTGCCCGGCTGGATCACGGGCCGCTACGCGGTGCTCGCGGCCCTGCCCAGCCGCAAGCACATGCCCGAGCGAACGCGCGTGTTTCTTGAATTCGTCAGCACCTCGCACCAGCGGCCGCCCGCCATCCACGAGACCTGAGCGCACGGGCCTAGGCGCTCGCGCGGTCCTTGAGTTTTCGCCACAGCGTGGTGCGGCTGATGCCCAGTGCTTTCGCGGCTGCATTGTGGTCGCCGTCGCAGTCCGCGAGCACCTGCTGGATATGGCGCAGTTCATGGTGCGCGCGTTCGGCGACCAGCGAGGCGTCAGCGCCCTGCGGCGTCGCTTGCGGCGGCGCGGGCAGGTCGATCAGCGCGATCAGATCGGCCAGGTCGGGCGTGCCTGCCAGCTCCACGCAGCGCACGGCCACGCGTTGGGCGAAGTTGTGCAGTTCGCGCGCATTGCCCGGCCAGCGGTGGCGCGCGACCACGGCCGGCAGCAGGCGCAGCACGGGCGCCATCGACTGCGCGAGCCCGATTTCGCGCATCGCGGTCTGGACCATCATGTCGGCCAGCAGCAGCAGGTCGGCCGGGCGTTCGGCCAGCGGCGCGAGGTCTATGCGCAGCACGGCGATGCGAAAGTACAGGTCTTCGCGGAAGCTGCCGGCGCGCACCATGGCCGCGAGATCGCGGTGGGTCGCGGCCAGGATGCGGATGTCTATGGCCACGGGCGCGTTCGCGCCCACGCGCGTGACTTCGCGCTCCTGCAGAACGCGCAAAAGCCGGGTCTGCAGCGCGAACGGCAGCTCGCCGATTTCATCGAGAAACACCGTGCCGCGGTGCGCGGCTTCGAACAGGCCGGCCTTGCCTTCGCGGCGCGCGCCCGTGAAGGCGCCGTCCTCGTAGCCGAACAGCTCGCTTTCGAGCAGGCTCTCGGTCAGCGCGCCGCAGTTCACCGCGACGAAGCGCTGGCTGCGGCGCCGGCTGGCGCTGTGTATGCCCTGGGCGATCAACTCCTTGCCCACGCCGGTCGCGCCCGTGATCAGCACCGGCGCTTCGGTCAGCGCGGCCACGGTTTCGCAGCGCCGCACCACGGCCTGCATCTGCGCCGAGGCCTGCACCACGTGCGCCAGCGTGTAGCGCGCGGGCCGGCGTTCGCGTTCGCGCTCGTGCGCGCGCAGCTTGCGGAACGCCTGCTCCACGCTGCTCGAGCGTTCGAGCGTGAACACCGCGCCATTGGGCCGGCCGCTTTCCATGATGGGCTGACCATGCACCAGCACCTTGCGCTGCGCCCATTCCTGCACGCGCGCCATGCGCGGCGCGTCGTCCGCGCCCTGCACGGCATGCGCATCGAGCGCTGGCAGCCATTGCTGCAGCGGCTGGCCCACGGCGGACGTGAGCGCGACGCCGGTCAGCGCATCGGCCGCGGGGTTGGCCGCGAGGATATGGCCCTGGGCATCGGTGGCGACCACGCCGCTGTCGAGATGGCGCAGCACGGCGGCCAGGCGTTCGCGTTCCGAGCGTTCGGCGCGCCGGGCAATCACCAGTTGGATCGCATCGTCGATCGCCGCGGCAATCGAATCGCGCGAGTACAGCAGCACGCCGCGCAGGCCGCGCTGATGGGCGGCGCGCACCGCCACGCCCGGGCCCACGATGGCCGTGACGCCGCTGGCCGCGAGCTGCTCGACCAGCGCATGCGCATGGGCTTCGGACTCGTAGGCGTGCAGCTGCACGGGCAGGTCGTAGTGACGCAGAAAGCGTGCGACGTCGTCGGGAATCTCGCGAAAGAACACCAGCGCGATGTCGCCCTGCGCGGCGCGCGCCGTCGCCAGCGCGGCCATGATGTCGAAGCCGCCGACGCGCACCGCGACCAGCGGCACGTCGATGCGGCTGCGCAGATAGCTCGCGTTCGAGCCCGCGCTCACCACCACTTCGACGCCGTCCTGGGCGACCGCTTTCTTCACCAGTTCGACGCCGCGGTCCAGGTTGCCGCGCTCGACGCGGATCTGCGCGCGCCCCTGGAACTGCGGCGCGACCAACAGCGCCACGTCGGCGAGTTCATAGGCGCTGACGACCAGCACGCAGGGCAGATCGTGGCGGGGAGGGATGGCATGGAACAGGTTGGGCATGCACGATGGTAGCAATACTGAAACAAAGCATGTTTCAATCCTGCAATGATTGCGCAAATGCACGCTTGCTTCTGCAAGAAATGTCAATGAAATCAATGGGTTGTATAGGGTGTGCTGGCTGGCATGGGGTTTGCAATCAGCTGGGCATTGCCTTTCACAATGAGTACAAAAACCATGAGACGTAGAACCTTGATACAGGCCGGTGCCATGACTGCAGCGCAGGCCCTGTGGAGCACGGCCCAGGCGCAGGAGACCTTTCCCAGCAAGCCCATCACCATCATCGTGGCGTTCACCGCAGGCGGCAGTGCCGACCAGCGCGCGCGCCAGATCGGCAAGTTCATGAGCGCTGAAATGGGCCAGTCCGTGATCGTCGAAAACCGCCCGGGTGCGGGCGGCAACATCGGCACCCAGGTGATCGCGCGTTCCAAGCCCGATGGCTATACGCTGGGCATAGGCAACATGGCGCCTATGGCGGTGAACCCGTCGCTGTACAAGAAGTCGACGTTCGATCCGCTCAAGGAGTTGAGCATGATCGCGCTGCTCGAGCGCGGCCCGCTGATGCTGGTGGTGAAGGCCGATTCGCCGCTGCGCTCGGTGGCCGACGTGATTGCCGCGACCAGGACCAAGCCCGGCGGCCTGTCGTTCGGCTCCAGCGGCCCGGGCGGTGCCCACCATCTGTCGGGCGAGCTGTTCAAGTCGATGACCGATACCGAGATGACCCACATTCCCTACAAGGGTGGTGCGGCCGCGGTCGTCGATCTGATCGGCGGCCAGCTCGATTTCATGTTCGAGCCCATGTATTCGGCCGTGCCTTCGGTCAAGGCCGGCAGGATGCGCGCGCTGGCGATCACCAGCGCCAACCGCTCGCCGATGATGCCCGACGTGCCCACCATGGCCGAAGCCGGTGTGCCGGGCTTCGTGATGGAAAACTGGCAAGGCCTGATCGGTCCGGCCGGCATGCCTGCTGGCATCGTGCGCCAGCTCAATGCCGTGGTGAACAAGGCGCTGGCCGATCCGGCGATCAAGGCGCAGATGCTGAGCCAGGGCAATGAGATCGGCGGCGGCACGCCCCAGCAGTTCGAGGCGCTGGTGCGCAGCGAAACCGCCAAGTGGGCCGAAGTCGTGCGCCACAACAAGATCGTCGTGCAATGAACGCGCGGCCCACGCCACGCAGCATGCGCGCCATCACCATCGAGCGCTACGGCGGCCCCGAAGTGGCGCAGCTGCGCGGCGATGTGCCGGTGCCCGCGCCGCTGGCCGGGCAGGTGCTGGTGCAGGTGGTCTGCGCGGGCGTCAACTTCATGGACATCCACACGCGCCAGGGCAAGTACCGGCAGTCGCGCACCTATCCGCCGCGCCTGCCCTGCACGCTGGGTATGGAAGGCGCGGGCGTGGTGCTGGCGCTGGGCGAAGGCGTGACGCACCTGGCCGTGGGCGACCGCGTGGCCTGGTGCATTGCCTGGGGCAGCTATGCGCAGTACGCCTGCGTGCCGGCGTTCCAGGCGGCGCGCATTCCCGATGCGATCGGCTTCGACCTGGCGGCCGCGGCGATGTTCCAGGGCAGCACCGCGCATTACCTCGTGGACGATGTCGCGCGGCTTGGTCCGGGCCAGAGCTGCCTGGTGCATGCGGGCTCGGGCAGCATAGGCCAGCTGCTGATACAGATGGCCAAGCGCCTGGGCGCGACGGTGTTCGCCACGGCCAGCACGCCTCAAAAGCGCGCCGTGGCCGCGCAGCGCGGCGCCGACCAGACCCTGGCCTACGACAACGGCGGCTTTGCCGATGCGGTGCGCGCGGCAACGGGCGGGCGCGGCGTCGACGTGGTGTTCGATTCGCTGGGCAAGGCGACGCTGCGCGACAGCTTTCGCGCGGCGCGCACACGCGGGCTGATCGTCAACTACGGCAACGTCTCGGGCTCGGTGGCCGATCTCGATCCCATGGAACTGGGTGAAGCCGGCTCGCTGCTGCTGACGCGCCCGCGCCTGGCCGATCACATGACCGACGCCGCCACCATCCAGCGCCGCGCCGACGCGGTGTTCTCGGCGATTGCCGCGGGCGCGCTGACCATCGACAGGGCCGCGCCCTGCACGCTTGACGACGTGCACCTGGTGCATGCGCGCATCGAGGCGCGCGAGCAGGTGGGCAAGAGCGTGGTGTGGATCGATGAGGGCCTGCGCTAGGCCGACCTTTCAGAATTTTCCTTTTGCGTTTTTTCCAGGACATACCATGAGCATCCATCCCGGCACTTTGCTGCGCACTCTCCTCAACGAACGCCGCGGCCTGCTGGTGCCGGGCGCGGGCAACGCGTTGGCCGCGCGCGTGATCGAAACCATGGGCTTTGAAGCCGTATACCTCAGCGGCGCGGGCCTGACCAACAACTTATACGGCATGCCCGACCTGGGCTTTGTGAGCCTCAACGACATTGCCAGCCACTGCGCGGCGATCCGCGACGCCGTCGCGCTGCCGCTGATCGTCGATGCCGACACCGGCTTCGGCAATGCATTGAACGTGCGCCACACGGTGCGCACGCTCGAGCGCGCGGGCGCCAATGCGATCCAGATCGAAGACCAGGTGATGCCCAAGAAATGCGGTCACTTCGCGGGCAAGGCGGTGATCGACCAGGCCGAGATGGTCAGCAAGATCAAGGCCGCGGTCGATGCGCGCGTATCGGGCGATTTCCTCATCATCGCGCGCACCGACGCGCGCGCCAGCGAGGGCCTGGACGCCGCGCTCGATCGCGCGCGCGCGTTTGCCGAGGCTGGCGCCGACGTGACGTTTGTCGAAGCCCCGACCAGCGTGGACGAGTTGCGCCGCATCGCCGGCGAGCTGCCTTGCCCGCAGATCGTCAACGTGGTGATTGGCGGCAAGACGCCCGCATTGCCGGCCGCCGAATTCGGTGAAATGGGCTTTGGCATGGTGCTCTACGCGAATGCGGCCCTGCAGGGCGCGGTGCGCGGCATGACCAATGCGCTGGCAGAACTGCAGCGCCGCGGCGAGCTGCCCGAAGATCCCGATCTCGTGGCGACGTTTGCCGAACGCCAGGCGCTGGTGCAGAAGACCGCGTTCGATGCGCTGGACGCGCGCTACGCTGTGCAGCCAGTCAAGGGTTGAAGGGAGATACACGCAATGCAAAAACAGATAGAGGTACGCGCTACCTATATGCGCGGCGGCAGCAGCAAGGGCGTGTTTTTCGAGGCCGGCGATCTGCCCGCCGATGCCGCACTGCGCGACGCGCTGTTGATGCGCGTGATCGGCAGCCCCGATCCGTACGGCAAGCAGACCGACGGCATGGGCGCGGCGACGTCGAGCACCAGCAAGGTGGTGCTGGTGTCGCGCAGCACGCGTGCCGACTGCGATGTCGACTACCTGTTCGGCCAGGTCGATATCGAACAGCCGCGCATCGACTGGACCGGCAATTGCGGCAATCTGACCACGGCCGTGGGGCCGTTCGCGATCGCGCGCGGCCTGGTGGACGCTCCCGCCGATGGCGTGGCCGTGGTGCGCATCTGGCAGGCGAATATCGGCAAGGTCATCGTCGCCCATGTGCCCATGGCGGGCGGCACGGTGCAGGAGCTGGGCGACTTCGAACTCGACGGCGTGGCGTTTCCCGCGGCGCAGGTGCGGCTCGATTTTCTCGCGCCCGGAGGCGACGGCTCGAGCGCCGAGGAATCGCTGCTGCCCACGGGCCGCGTGGTCGATGTGCTGAACGTCGAAGGCGTGGGCAGGTTCGATGTCACCTACATCAACGCCGGCAATCCGACGATCTTCCTGCGCGCCGGCGACCTGGGCCTGACCGGCAAGGAGCTGCAGCCCGACGTCAACGGCGACGCGGCGCTGCTGGCGCGCATCGAGGCGGTGCGCGCCGCGGGCGCGGTGGCCATGGGCCTGGCGACTTCGGCCGCCCAGGCCACGGCTTCGCGCCCGGGAACGCCCAAGCTGGCCTGGGTCGCGCCGCCCGCCGACTATGTCGCATCGAGCGGCAAGGCCGTGCCCGCGCAGGCGCTGGACCTGCTGGTGCGCATTGTCTCCATGGGCAAGCTGCACCACGCGATCACGGGCACCGGCGCGGTTGCCGTGGGCGCGGCGGCAGCGGTCGAAGGCAGCATCGTCGCCCAGGCGCTGCGCCCCGGCGCTGCGGGCCGGGACGTGCGCATGGGCCACACTTCGGGCGCACTGGCTGTGGGCGCGACGGCCGAGCACCGGCCCGAAAGCGGCTGGGTCATCGCCAAGGTGAGCCTGAGCCGCTCGGCGCGCCGGCTGATGGAAGGCGTGGTGCTGGTGCCGCCAACTGCCTAGACGCAAACCTTTCACCACGCAAACGCCGGCGCCTGCCGGCTTTTTTTCGTGCGTGCACCACGCGTCTGCCTCATCTGCGTGCAGGCTGATCGCAAATGGTGCGCGCGGCGACGGCATTGCACGCGCCCGCCAGAGGGAAACAAGCGCGAAAAACAGCTGGCACGCAGCTTGCTTGAAAGGCTTCGACTGCCTTGTGTACAAGCGAGTATTCAAGAGCGGATCGATTTTCGCCAAGGCCCAACTCAAGAAGGAACTGCCATGTTTTCACGTCGACTCTTGCTTGCCTCTTTGACTTCTTCGGCGCTTGCCGCGTCCATGGTGGCGCCCGCGCAGGCCGCGGACAAGGTCATCAAGGTCGGCACCTTGAAGCTGATCCATGGCATCACGCCGTACTTCTACGACAAGTTCACGCCGCCGGGCTACAAGATCGAGGTGGTGACCTTCGAGACGCCCACCGATGGCAAGAACGCGGTGGTGACCAAGTCGGTGGATTTCGGCACCTACGGCCTGGCCGCAGCGACGCTGGGCGCGGCCGCGGGCGAGCCCGTGGTGATCATTGCGCCGCAGTGCAACGGCGGCATCGCCATCGTGGTGCGCAAGGACGGCGGCGTCGCCAATTTCAAGGGCCTCAAGGACAAGCGCGTGGGCATCCTGCCGGGCTCCACGCAGGAAGCGGTGTTCCTCGACCGCCTCAAGGCCGAAGGCATGACGATCAAGGACGTGAAGTCGGTGCGCGTGTCGTTCAGCGAGATGGCCGGAGCGCTCGAGCGCGGCGACATCGACGCCTATGTGGGCGCCGAGCCCGGCCCGTCGATCAGCGTCGTCAAGGGCGTGGGCAAGGTGCTCGAGTACCCGTACAGCACGCCCACGGGCGCGGTGAACATGGTGATGACCACGCATGCCGACACCGTCAAGGACCAGGCCGAACTCGCCAAGGTGTTCCTGGAAATCCACCGCAAGGCTTCGGAGTTCGCGATGGCCAACCGGCCCGCGCTGATCGAGATGGCCGGCGCCAAGCTGGGCCTGCCGGCCGATGTCGCCAACCTGGCCGCCGACAACGTCAAGCTGACCTGGAAGATCGATGCCGACTGGATACAGCGCAGCAAGTACTACGGCTCGCTGATGCTCGAGCGCAAGCAGATCCGCAAGCTGCCCGACTACAGCCGCTTCATCGTGACCGGCCTCAACCCCCAGTCCTGATCGCTCTCCCGCCCTGCAGTCCGTCCCGGAAAGATCCGCCATGACCACTTCCACCCTTGATACCAGCGCGCGCGCCGCACCCGTGGCCGCCGCCACGCCCGTGCAGCCGGCGGCGCCGGCGCCCAACCATGTGCCAGAGTTCGTGATGCCGGCCCAGCCCGGCGCGCTGCACCTGTGGCTGGTGAAATGGGTGGTGCCGGCGCTGCTGCCGCTGGCCCTGCTGCTGGCCTGGGACCTGGCGGTGCGCCTGTCTGGAACGATGCTGGTGCCGCCGCCCAAGGAAGTGGGGCTGATGCTCTGGGACTTCGCGTTTGGCGGCATCTACGACGATGCGTTCAGCGAGACCCTGGGCATACACTGGATCAAGTCGATGTCGCGCGTCTACGGCGCGTTTGCGCTGGCCGCGCTGGTCGGTATTCCGCTGGGCCTGGTGATAGGCAAGAACGCGACGATTCGCCGCGTGGTCGACCCCACGCTGCAGATGCTGCGCCCCGTGCCGGTCACGGCCTGGCTGCCGCTGTCGATGATCTTCTTCGGCGTGGGCCCGAACGCCGCGATCTTCCTGGTGTTCCTGGGCGCGTTCTTTCCCATCGTCATCAACACCACGTTTGGCGTGAAGTCGGTCGAAGTGCGCTTGTTCGAGGCCGCGGCAATGCTGGGCTGCTCGGGCACTTCGATGTTCCGCCAGGTGGTGCTGCCCGCGGCGCTGCCGTCGATCTTCAACGGCCTGCGCCTGGGCCACGGCATTGCCTGGTTCCTGATCGTCGTCGGCGAGATGACGGGCGTGCCCGAAGGCCTGGGCGCGGCCATCATGGACGGCCGCATGCTGTCGCGCACCGATGTCGTGATCGCGGGCATGGTGGTCATCGGCTTCACCGGCTTTGTCACCGACCGCCTGCTCGTCGCACTTAACAACCGTCTGCTCAAGTGGAGCCCGCAACACAATGTCTGATTCCATCGCCAACCGCAAGCCGACGCCCATTCTCGACATCGCGAATGTCAGCAAGGTGTTCAATCTCAACGGCCGTCCCATCCATGCGCTCAAGGACGTCAACCTGCAGATCCACAAAGGCGAGTTCGTCTGCCTGATCGGCGCCTCGGGCTGCGGCAAGTCGACGCTGCTGCGCATCATGGGCGGCTTCGAGCCGGTGTCCACGGGCTCGGCGCGCATGTACCACGCGCCCATCCAGGAACCCGGCCCGGAGCGCGGCATGGTGTTCCAGGACTACGGCCTGTTTCCCTGGCTCACGGTGCGCGAGAACATCGCTTTCGGCCCCAAGCAGCGCGGCCTGCCCGCGAGCCGGCTCAAGGAGATATCGGACCGTTTCGTGAACATGGTGGGCCTGGGCAAGTTCGCCGACCATTTCCCCAACCAGCTGTCGGGCGGCATGAAGCAGCGCGTGTCGATTGCGCGCGCGCTGGCCAATGACTGCGAAGTGCTGCTGATGGACGAGCCGTTCGGCGCGCTCGATGCGCTGACACGAGAAGTGCTGCAGCAGGAGCTGCTCGACATCTGGGAAAAGACCAAACTGACGGTGATCTTCGTGACCCATGCGGTCGAGGAAGCCGTGCTGCTCGCCGACCGCGTGGTGGTGATGACCGCGGGCCCGGGGCGCGTGGAGCGCGACTACCGCATTCCGCTGGAACGCCCGCGCTGCATCACCGCGCCCGAGTTCAATGCGGTGCGCCGCGAACTGACGGAAATGCTCAGCAGCCATGTGTCGCTGCCCAAGGCCGCGTGATGCTGGACAGCCTGCAGTCCTGGCCCCAGGCGCTGCGCGACGCGGCCTATGACAACACGGCCGCGGTGCGCGACAGCGCCGCGCAGCTTGCCGGCTTTGACGCGCGCAGCGCCGCGTTGCTGGCGCGCGCCGCGGGGGACATCGATCAGCGCTACGGCCCGGCTGAGCGCCAGGTCTTCGATTGCTTCACGGGCCGCGCCGACGCGCCCACGCTGCTGTTCATTCACGGCGGCTACTGGCAGATGCGCCACAAGAACAGCTTTCGCTTTGTCGCCGAAGGCGCGCTGGCGCTGGGCCTGAACGCCGCGCTGCTGGGCTATACGCTTGCGCCCCAGGCCAGCCTCACGCAGATCGTCGAGGAAATGCGCCAGGGCATTGCCGCGGTGCGCGCGCATGCGCTGGCCCGTGGGCGCAGCGGCGACATATTGCTGTGCGGCTGGTCGGCCGGTGCTCACCTGACGGCGCTGGGTCTGGACTGCGAAGGCGTGCGCGCGGGTCTGGGCATCAGCGGCATCTACGATCTCGCGCCGCTGCAGCACACTTATCTCAACGCGGCGCTGCAGCTCACGCCGACCGAAGTGCGCATGCTGAGCCCGCTGCATCTGCCGCTGGTGGACAAGCCATTCATCACCGCGTTCGGTACGGCCGAACTGCCGCAGCTGCAGGCGCAGAGCCTGGCGCTGTCGCTGCTGCGCCAGGGCTGCGAAGGCGGTCTGCTGGCAGTCGACGGAGCCGATCATTTCAGCATTCTGAATGCGCTGGCGGCGCCGGATGGGGTGTTGTTGCAGCGGTTGGTTGCTTGTATTTGAGAGCCCGTGCTGGGATTTACTGGAGGGCAGGCCGTTCATGGTTCCACGGGGCCGCCTAGGCAAGCCCGCCACGAACAGGGAAAACCGTTCGTGATGAGCGAGGAAAGCGAGCCGAGGTCTCGCAAGGCACAGCGGACCTCATCCCGCGTTCGTCCTGAGCCTGTCGAAGGATGAACGGCCTGCACTCAAGGCATAAGGACGGAGCGTTCATGGTTCGACAAGCTCACCACGAACGGTTTGGAAGCACCCGTCGCTGTTTGGACAAATCGAGTGCTTTCTAATCACTCGATTTAATTGATGAAAAAGCTGTTTATTGAGAGCCTGCCGCGCCGGGCGCGTCGAACCATGAACGGCCGGCCCTGCAGCAAATGGCGAATCAAGCCGCGACCCGCCCCTGCCTGGCCGCCTGCAGCGTATGCAGCGTGATCTTCTTGACTTCATCGCGGCTCACGGCAATGTGCTTTTGCAGCAGCGCCTTGGTCGTCGCGGTATCGCGTTGCAGCAGCGTCTGCAGGATCAGCGCATGCTCGTTGTAGGCCGCTTCTATGCGGTAGTTGCGCGTGAATTCCAGGCGCCGCACCACGCGTATGCGTTCGGTCAGATCGCAGTGGATGCGCGCCATCTCGAGATTGCCGCTGGCATGCACCAGTGCCATGTGAAAGGCTTCGTCCATCTGCGAGACTTCGGCGCAGGCGACCAGGCGCTGGGACGGATCGACGCACCACAGCGTGCACAGCGGCGCCAGCTTTTGCGCGAGATCGGGCGCCGCGCCCAGCAGGTCTATGGCCGCGCATTCGAGCACCGAGCGCACGTCGTAGAGCTGCTCGAACACATTGAAGTCGATGCTGTTGACCAGCCAGCCGAGCTTGGGCATGACCGAGATGTAGCCCTCGCGCTGCAGCCGCACCAAGGCCTCGCGAATCGGCGTGCGGCTCATGCCCAGCAGCGCGCTGACTTCGTTTTCGCTGAAGCGGTCGCCGGGAACGAAATGGAAGTTGTCTAGTGCCTGCTTGAGCTGGGTGTATGCCGATGCGGCAAGGCTGGTCTGGGCCACGGGAGTCTCCTGGTTTCTTGTGACGGTCTAGTGCAGGCTGTTGCAATACGCGCGCCAGCCGCCGAAATCCGTGATGTCGGTCGCCTGGGCCAGCGCCTGGCCTTCGCAGATGAAGCCCTTGCAGGTTTCACCGCTGGCCAGCGTGACCGAGCCGATTCCCAGCGGCGCCGGCACGCCGGCGACAAAGCGGCCGAAGTGCGCCAGCGGCATCTCCCAGACTTCGACGGCAATCGCGGCGCCGCCTTCTGTGCCCCCCGCCACGCGCGCCAGTCCCGGCTTGGGCGGCACCGTGGCTTGCAGCGCATACAGGCGGTAGCTGGCGCTGGTGTGCGTGGCTTCGACGAAGCGCGCGCCGCAGGACTGCAGCTCGTGGTTGAGCGGCATGCCGCGCAGATGTGCGCCGACCACGGCCACCTTGACCATGTCGCCGTGCGCGGCCACGGTCCAGCTGCTGGGCGCTGGCGCGGCGCGCGCGCGCAGGCCCGTGACGCCCGCGGGCAGTCCGGCCTGCTGTTCGAGCTGCGCGGCCCAGCGCACCAGATCGGGCTCGCACCAGCCGGGTGCAATCAGCGTGATGCCGAACGGCAGGCCGTCCGGCAGGCGGCTCGCGGGAATGGCGATGGCCGACCAGCCCAGCAGGTTCACGAAGTTGGTATAGACACCCATCTCCGAGTTGACGGCAATCGGCTCGGCCAGGACTTCATCGATGCGCGGGTGGCGCGGCGCCGTGGGAACGCACAGCACATCCCACTGCTGCCAGATCTTGTCGGCCTGCTGCTGGAGTTCGCGCAAACGGTATTGCGCGGCAAAGGTATCGGCCGCGGAAAAGCGCTGGGCGACATCGAGCACGCTGCGCACCACGGCCAGCATCTTGTCGGGTTGCTGCGCGTAAATGCTGCGCGCGCCGACCACGCGTTCCGCGACCCAGGGGCCCTGGTACAGCAGTTCGGCGACTTCAAACAGCGTGTCGAAGGCAATGTCCTGCAGCTGCGCGACCTGCGCCTGCAGCTGCGCCGAGAAATCGGCAAATGCGGCTTCGTAGCCGGCCGACAGCTTGCGGCCCGCGGGCGTGGCCACGCGCAGCTGCGCCAGCGGCTTGTGGGCGGCGGCCATGGGACGGGGCCGCGAGTAGGCATCGTCCGCGTCCAGGCCTTCCATCAGCGCCATGACGCGCGCGCTGTCCGCGACGGTGCAGGCCAGCACGCCAATGCAGTCCAGCGTGCGGCAGGCAGGCACCAAACCGGTGCCGCTGACTGCACCAGGCGTGGGTTTGAGTCCCACGATCTGGTTGAAGCCCGCGGGAACGCGGCCCGAGCCCGCGGTGTCGGTCGACAGCGCGAACGGCACCAGGCCGCGCGCCACGACCGATGCCGAGCCCGAGCTCGAGCCGCCGCTGACCAGGCTGGGATCAAACGTATTGGGCACCACGCCATACGGCGAGCGCGTGCCGACCAGGCCGGTCGCGAACTGGTCGAGATTGGTCTTGCCCAGAACGATGGCGCCGGCATTCTTCAGCCGCTGGACGGCAAATGCATCGCTTTGCGCTTCATAGGCAAATGCTTCGCAGGCCGCGGTGGTGCGCAAGCCCGCGACGTCGATGTTGTCCTTGACCGCAAAGGGCACGCCGTACAGCGGTAGCTGCTCGCGCCCTACGGCCTGCTCCAGCGTGGCAAGCGCTTCAATCTGGGCGCGCAATTGCGCGGCGCTGGCAATGCTTATCCATGCCGTGTCGCCGGCCTCGCACGCCTGCCGCTGCGGCTCCAGCAGGTCGGCGGGGCTTGCGCCCCGGGCGTATGCATTCTTCCAGTCTTCTATGGTGCCGATCAGCATGATGAATACCCTGATGTATACAAGATGTGCTGATAAAGCAGTTTGTGTGCCAGCCTTCGGTGCTTCGACAGATGTCGGTCAAACGGGGAAAATGAGCACGATTCAACCCAGGAGATTTCATGACCCGTCCCTACGCCCCCAAGAATCAGGCGCTGTTTGATCAAGGCCTTGCCACGCGCCGCGAAGTGCTGGGCGCTGAATACGTCGATGCTTCCATCAGGAACGCCACCGATTTCAATATCGACATGCAGGAAATGGTCACGCAGAACTGCTGGGGCGATGTCTGGAACCGGCCGGGCCTGGAGCGCAAGTCGCGCTCCTTGCTCAACCTGGCCATGCTGACGGCGCTCAACCGCCCGCACGAACTCAAGCTGCATGTGCGCGGCGCGATCAACAACGGCGTGACCAAGGACGAGATCAAGGAAGTGTTCCTGCAGGCCGGAATCTACTGCGGCGTGCCGGCCGCAATTGACGCCTTCCGCGTCGCGGCGGAAGTGTTCAAGGAAATGGATATCTGAGAGTCCACGCCGGCTTCAGAGCTTGGCGATGGATACCTCCGTGGACTTGACGAGGGCCACGACTTCCGAGCCTATGACCAGCTGCAGGTCATCGACCGAGCGCGTGGTGATCACCGAGGTCACCACGCCCCAGGGCGTCTGCACGTCGACTTCGGAGACGACATCGCCGCGGATGATTTCGCGCACCTTGCCCTTGAACTGATTGCGAACGTTGATGGCTTGAATGGTCATGATGTGTGTCTGCGGTCGGAGGTGAGGAGATAAGCGGGAATTCAGGCGGCCAGGGCTTGTGCCCGCGCCCGCGCCGCCGGGTGCTGGGGACGCGCCAGGCCCAGATGCTCGCGCAGCGTGCGGCCTTCGTACTCGGTGCGAAACAGCCCGCGGCGGCGCAGCTCGGGCAGCACCAGCTCGATGAAATCATCGAGGCCGCCGGGGAACCACGGGCCCATGATGTTGAAGCCGTCGGCCCCGCCTTCCTCGAACCATTGCTGCAGCTGGTCGGCAATGGTTTTGGGCGTGCCCACGACCTGCTGGTGGCCGCGCGCACCCGCGATCCTGAGGTATAGCTGGCGAATCGTCAGCCCGTCGCGGCGCGCCAGATCGATCAGCAGGCGCTGGCGGCTTTGCGGGCCTTCGGTCGGCGGCAGCTCGGGCAGCGGGCCATCGACGGGGTAGCCCGAAAGGTCCACGCCGCCGGAAATTCCCGCGAGCAGCGACAGCCCCACCACCGGGTCGATCAGCGACTGCAGCTGCTCGAACTTGGCCTCGGCCTCCTCCTGGGTGCGGCCGACAATGGGAAAGATGCCGGGCATGATCTTCACGTCATCGGGGTGGCGGCCGTAGTGCTGCACGCGGGCCTTGATGTCGGCATAGAAGCCTTGCGCCTCGGCAAAGGTCTGGTGGGCGACAAAGATCACTTCGGCGGTGCGCGCCGCGAGTTCGCGCCCGTCTTCGGACGCACCCGCCTGCACCACCACCGGCCGGCCCTGGGGCGAGCGCGCGACATTGAGCGGGCCGCGCACCTGGAAGTGCGTGCCCCGGTGGTTCAGCGGGTGCAGCTTGTCGGCGTCGAAATAGCTGCCGCTGGCCTTGTCGCGCACGAAGGCGTCGTCTTCCCAACTGTCCCACAGGCCCGTGACGACATCGTGGAACTCGGCCGCGCGGCGGTAGCGGTCGGCATGCGCGTACTGATCGGCGCGGTTGAAGTTCAGCGCCTCGGCTTTTGTGGCCGAAGTCACCAGATTCCAGCCCGCGCGCCCGCCCGAGATCTGATCGAGCGAGGCGAACTTGCGCGCCAGGTTGTAGGGCTCGTGGTAGCTCGTGGAAGCGGTCGCGATCAGGCCTATGCGGTCGGTCACGGCGGCCAGCGCCGACAGCAGCGTCAGCGGCTCGAACTGGTCGCTGCGTGCGGTGCGCGCCAGCGCCTCGATGTTCTCGGAGCGCACGGCCACGCCGTCGGCCAGGAACACCGCGTCGAACTTCGCGGCCTCGGCTTTCTGCGCCAGCTGCACGTAGTGGCGGAAGTTGATGCCCGCATCTTCCTGCGCGTCGGGGTGGCGCCAGGCCGCGATGTGGTGGCCGGTCTGCATCAGGAAGGCGCCGAGCTTGATCTGCTTTTTGGGAGTGGTCACGGAGGGCTTTCGTTGGAAATGAAGATCACCAGGCAAAGCGGATGCGCTCGCTGGAAAAACCAATCGCGGCGGTGGGCGGCACATCGCTGGGCCCACGCCGGTCGGGCGCGAGGAAGTCGGCAAGAACGTCATCGCGGATGCGGATGAACTCCGGGTCGCTGCGGTTGCGCGGGTGGGGCAGGTTCACCGCAACGACGCGGCGAATGCGGCCCGGGTGCGGCTGCATCACCACCACGCGGTCGCCGAGAAACACGGCTTCCTCGACATCGTGCGTGACCAGCAGCATGGTGATGCGCTCCTTCTGCCAGATGCGCTGCAGCTCGCCCTGCAGGCGCGCGCGCGTCAGCGCATCCAACGCGCCGAAAGGCTCGTCGAGCAGCAGCACGCGCGGGCGATTGACCAGGCCGCGCGCGATCGCCACGCGCTGCGCCATGCCGCCTGAAATCTGGTGCGGAAACGACTTCTCGAAGCCTTCGAGACCGACCAGCGCCACATGCTCGGCAATCAGATTGCGCTTTTGCTGGGCGTTGAACGTCGCGTTGCGCAGGCCCACGCCTATGTTCTGCTCCACAGTGAGCCAGGGGAACAATCGGTGGTCCTGGAAGACGATGCCACGCTCCAGGCCCGGGCCGGTGATCTCCTCGCCGCCCAGCGTGATGGCGCCGTCATATTCGGTGTCCAGGCCCAGCACCAGGCGCAGCAGGGTGGACTTGCCGCAGCCGCTGGCGCCGACGATGCTGACGAATTCGCCCGGCGGCAGCTGCAGGTCTATGTCCTGCAGCACCTGCAGGCTGCCGTCTGCAGATTGGGTGCTGTCGAAGCGCTTGGAGGCGACGTGGATGTGCAGATCATCCGTGGTGACGGTGCTTGTCATGGGGTGTGCCTTCGAAAGAAAGAGAGGGGTTTCAGCGGCCCAGCCGCCGCGCCAGTGCGCGCTCGAGCGTGCGGGCGCTGGCGTTCATGAGCCAGCCGACGAGACCGATGGCGACCATGCCGAACAGCACCAGGTCCATGCGGAAATGTTCGCTGCCCTCGATCAGCAGATTGCCCACGCCGCGGCCCGAGACCAGCAGGTACTCGGCGCCTATGGTGGCCAGCCACGAATACACCAGCGCGAGATAGACGCCCGTGAAGATCGAGGGCGCGGCCGAAGGCAACACCACATGCCAGATGGTCTGGCCACGCGTGTAGCCATAGACGCGCGCGACTTCGAGCAGCGTGGCCGGCGTGTTGCGGATGCCGTCCGCCGTGTTGACGACCACGGGCACCAGCGCCGCCAGCGACAGGAACACCACCTTGGCGACATCGCCCAGGCCGAACCAGACCGAGATCAGCGGAATCCAGGCAAACAGCGAGATCTGCTTGAAGGTGTTGAAGCTCGGCCCGACGATGCGGTTGAAGCGCGGCCACAGGCCCAGCAGGCCGCCGAGCACCAGGCCGCTGCTGGTGCCGATCACGAAGCCGGTGAGCTCGCGCGCCAGGCTGGCGCGCAGGTTGAGCCACAGCAGGCCGCTGCTGATCAAATCCCAGCCGGTGTCCAGCACCTTGGCGGGCGAGACCAGCAGCGCCGAGTTCACCAGATCAAGCCGCGAGATCAGCGCCCACAGCACGATGGCTGCGAACGGCACGACCAGGCCGCGCCAGCGTCCGGCAAGGGACTTGTCGCGGCGCGTGGGCGCAATGGCTGCCGGCGCTGCGGCCTGCAAGGGGGCAAGGGTGGTGGTGCTCACAGCAGGCCTTTCGGAGTGGGGCGCGCGCCATGGCGCGCGGCGACGCGCGCTTCGGCGTGGTCGAGCAGGCGATCGATCGCATAGCCCAATGCGCCGACGACGATCACCGCGGCCATCACCAGATCAAGCTGGAACAGCTGACGGCCGTAGACGATCAGATAGCCCAGGCCTTCGCTCGATGCCACGAGTTCCACCACCACCAGCGACAGCCAGGCCTTGGTGAAGCCCAGGCGCAGTCCGGTGAACAGCGTGGGCAAGGCCGTGGGCACGACGATCTCGAGCACCTGCTGGCGCCGCGTGTAGCCGTAGACATTACCGACTTCGAGCAGCGTCGCCGGCGTCTGGCGAAAGCCCTGCAGCGTGGCCAGCGTCACGGGCACCAGCGCGGCCTTGGCGATCAGGATGTACTTGAGCGGCTCGCCTATGCCCACCAGCAGCAGCACGAACGGCAGCCAGCCGAGCACCGGGATCTGTACCAGCGCGTTGAATGTGGGCAGCAGATAGGCCTCGACGGTCTTCGACAAGCCCATGGCAGCACCCAGCAGCAGGCCCAGCGCGCTGCCGATGACAAAGCCCACGAGCACGCGCTGCAGGCTGGCCTGGGCGTGCAGCCACAGGTCGCCGCTGGTCGCGAGTTCGCTCAGCGTCTCCCAGACGAATTGCGGCGAAGGCAGCACCTGGGCCGAGATCCAGCCCTGGGCCGCACCGACGGCCCAGAGCGCGAACAGCGCGATCGGCAGCAGGAACGGTTCGGCGCTGCGCGCCACGGCTTGCAGGCGCTGGCGGCCGCTGGAGGCCGCTGCGGCCACGGGATAGGAAAGAGTGCTTGCCATGCTGATCAACGCTGAGCGACCGGAGTGCCGGTCGATGACTTGGCCACGCCCTTGGCGTCAAACGACTGCCAGCGCTTTTCCAGGCCCTGCTGCTTGAGCGCGGTCTGCAGATAGCGCGGCTCGAACCAGCCGTCGACGCTGATCGTGCGGCGTATCAGCTTGAGCTTGAGTGCATCGCTGGCCACGGCCTTGTAGCGCCCGACGATGAATTCGTCGAGCAGCGGCGAGTTGCGCAGCGCCAGCTCCTGCTTGTCGAACTCGGCTTCCCACGAGGCCTGGGGCGTGCCGCTGCGCGCCCAGATCTGGAACAGCTCGGCACGGTTCTTCTCGTCGGAAGACCAGTGGGCCGCGCGCACGAACTGGTCTACGACCTTCTGCACCTGCGCGGGATGCTGCTTCTCGAAATCCTCGCGCACCAGCAGCGCGGCCTGGCGCGTGAGCGCCGGGTCCTTGCCCTGGGTCGAATAGATGATCTTGGCCAGTCCGCTGTCGCGCACCTTGAACCATTCATAGCCGCCAAACGCCGCATCGACGCCGCTGGACACCAGCGCCGCCTGGGCGCTGCCGGTGTCGAGATTGACGGCCTTCAGATCGCGCTCGGCCAGGCCCACGCCTTCGAGCGCATTGATCGCCACCAGATGGCCGTTGGTTCCGCGAAACAGCGAGACCTTGCGGCCCTTGAGGTCCTGCAGTCCCTTGATGTCGGACTGGGGCGGCGTCACCACGTAGAGGTTGTTGCGCGCGCCGCTGGCCAGCAGCAGCCGGGTCTTGAGGCCGTTGGCGCGGCCCACGATGGAGGGCAGGTCGCCCTGGTAGGCGAAGTCGATCTGCTTGTTTGACAGCGCCTCGTTCACCGCCGGCCCCGCGCCCTTGAAGAACAGCCATTCGACGCTGATGCCGTCGGCCTTGAACGCTTCTTCGAGCGCCTGGTTGGCGCGCAGCACGCCGCCCGGCGATCCGCCCCAGGTCACGGGCTCGCCGCCGCCTGCGGTGGCCACGCCTATGCGTATGGTCTGCGGCGGCGCGGCCTGGGCCGTGGCGCCAAGAAACAGGCCCAGGGCCAGCAAGCTGGCGCGGCGGCGGAGGGTGAAGGCGTAGGTCATAGGGATTCCTTTGGACAAAAGAAGGGCCGGACGCCGCGCTGTGACGGCGCGGCGCCTGAAAGAAGTCGAGGAGAGGAGGGCGGCTCAGCGCCCGGCGAGCTTGTGTTCGATGTCGGTGCCGGCAAAGAACGCCGGGTTGGCCTCGGTGTAGAAGCGGTACGGGTTCTCGAACACCAGCGCGCGGAAGTCGTCGGCGCTGATCACGCCTTGCTCCACCAGATCCCAGCTTTTGGCCAGCGGCTCGGTCAGATCGGGAACATCCCAGTGGCCTATGTCCGAAGACCAGATCGCATTGATCTTGCTGCCCAGCGGGTTGACCTTGGTGTTGAACGCCGCGGCCACGGTGCGGTCGTCGGCCTCGGCACCGAAATAAAACGGCTTGACCCAGCGCTCGCGTATGTCCTCGGCGCTTTCAATGCCCGCGGCCAGGAAGTCATCGAGCTCATCGCCTTCGGGCTCGCGGCTGTGCGGCAGCGCCGAGACGCCCAGGCTGTCGCGCAGCAGCGTTTCCTTGTTCACCGGCCGGCCCTTGGTGAGTTCGCCGCCGTATTGCTCGAACAGCGCGGCCAGCAATTCGATGTCGGCATGCGCCGGGTTGTAGTTCTGCACCGCCTGGCGGTTGCGCTTCTCGAAGCGGTCGACCAGGTGGGTGTAGACATGCGCGCCCCAGTCGGCGCCGCCTTCGAGCAGCGCCACGCGCAGGCCCGGAAAGCGCCGCGTCACGCCGCCGAAGAACAGCGCCTTGGCAAACGCCTGCGAGCCGTCGGCAAAGTGGCCGATGTGGTTGAACATGTAGTTGCTGATCGACTGCCGGCCGGTCCAGCCCTGGCTGCCGTAGTGCGTGGTGACGGGCACGCCCAGCTCGACCACCTTGGCCCAGAACGGGTCATAGTCGTGCGGGCTGTCTATGCCGTAGAAGTCGGTATAGCTTGCATGCCGCGCCACGTCGGGATGCTCGGCCTTGGGGTACTTGGCGGCAATCGCGGGAATGGGCCGGCGCACGCCGCCCGCGATGTTGATGACCTTCAGGCCCAGCGTCTTCACCGCGAATTCCAGCTCCTCTATGCCCTCCTGCGGCGTGTTCAGCGGAATGCCGGCAACCGGCGTGAGCCGGTGCGCGTGCTTGCGGTACTGGTCGGCGTGGAAGTGGTTGATCGCGCGGTGCAGCGGCTGGCGGAATTCGTCCGAGGCCGCGGCCGGCGCCAGCACATCGTTGGGAAACACCACCGAGTAATCTGCGCCCTGTTCCTGCAGGCGCTCGGCCAGCAGATCGGGCAGCGTGTAGGTGGCGAGATCGAGCGTGTTGCGCGTCACGCGCGCCCACCACGGCGCGCGCAGCGTGCGGTGCTGCTGGCGCTCCTCGGGACTCTGCTGGTACCAGTCCTTGCCCGCGGCCGAGCGCGTGGCAAAGCGCCCGCCCAGCGACTTGCGCAGCGCATCGACCAGCGCGCTGCCGCCGTAGTGCTGGACATAGTCTTCCAGCGCGGGCGTGTAGTCGTTGACATGCACATCGGTGTCTATCACCGGGAAATCAAGCCGCGACTTGACGGCGGCGGAGCGCGATGATTCCTTGCTCGAAAGTCTTCTCGTCATGGCATCCATCCTTCATGCAGTGGTAGCTGAAGGTTAAGAAGACCTGGGCTTGCAAGGAACGAAGGAAAGAGGGAATGGATATCTGGTTTTTGGTTGCTTCTCTTTCGGTCTGTGATGGCAAGCTGTTGTTTTTATTGAATGGATATATTTTTTTTGTGTTGGATGCGCTTACATCAGGGCTTTCGTTTTGAGGTGGGGCGGTTCACCCTTCGACAAGCTCAGGGCGAACGATGTACCCGTTCGTGGTGAGCTTGTCGAACCATGAACGCCCTGCCCTCAAGAACCAGGCACGTCCCCAGCCAGAACCCCCATGCCCCGGATATCCTCCTGCGCCGCATCCAGCAGCCAGCGCCGAAACTCCGCGAACCCCGGGCGCGGCCGGCGGTCCTGCGGCGTGCACAGGAAATAGCCGCGCTGCAGCGCGATCGGCAGATCGAAGGGCACGGCCACGGCGCCCGATTGCAGCGCGTCTTTCACCAGGCAGCGCTGCACCAGCGCCACGCCCATGTCGGCAATCACGGCCTGGATCAGCATCGAGACCTGGTCGAAGGCCGTGGTCAGGTTGGGCGCTGCGCGCCCGGCCTGCGCGGCGCGCAGCCATTGCGTCCAGTTGCCCGGCGCGGTCGTGTGGTACAGCAGCGGCTCCGACGCGAGATCGCCGGGGCGCCGCCACAGGCCTTGCGCCAGCCGCTGCTGCAGGCGCGCGGGGTGGCAGATGGGCACCATCTCGCGGCCTATCACGTAGTCGGCGCTGCACTGCGGCCATTCCTCGGGGCCCAGGCCCGTGAGCACGGCGGCATCGGGCACCGTGCCCGAGAAGTCCTCGCCCTTGCTGTAGGGCACGAAGTTCAGCTTGATGCCCGGGTGCAGCTGCTGGAAGCCGCGCAGCCGCGGAATCAGCCAGACGCTGGCAAAGGTGGGCACCACCGCCAGATGCAGCGCACGGTCGGCGGGCGCGACCCGCAGCCGCGCGCTGACTTCCTCGATGGCCGCCAGCGGTGCGCGCACCGCATCGAGCAGTTCACGCCCCACGGGCGTGAGCGACAGCGCATGCGCATTGCGCTTGATCAGCGGCATGCCGTAGTGCAACTCGAGCCGCGCGACGGCCCGGCTGACCGCGCTCTGGGTCACGCAAAGCTCCGCCGCGGCGCGCGAAAAGCTGCCCAGCCTGACCGCCGTGGCAAAGGCATGGAGTTCGGACATCGAGGGCGAGTGCATTCGCATGGGGCAGGAGGTGTCAAGCGCGGTGCATGAGTGCCACGCGTCGGTGCGAGTATGCACAACAGTCATGCTCATTGCCAATTTGTCGTTTTGCGCCGCGGCCAGGGCGGCCGAAACTTGGCAGCCATGACCACGCCCAACTTCCTCCTTTCCCGCCGCTCCGTCGCCCTGCTTGCCGCCTTCGCCGCCCTGGGCGCGGGCGCGGCCCACGCCGAGTATCCCGACCGCCCGATCAAGCTGATCGTGCCGTTTGCCGCCAGCGGATCCACCGATCTCGCGGCGCGCCTGATAGGCGAATACGCGGCCCGCGTGCTCGGCCAGGCCATCGTCATCGAGAACCGCGCGGGCGCCGGCGGCTCGCTGGGCATGGACATGGTCGCCAAATCCAAGCCCGACGGCTATACGCTGGGCATGGCCACCATGAGCACCCATGGCTCCAACGTTGCGGCCTACGGCAGCCGCCTCAAGTACGACCCGATCAAGGACTTCGTTCCGGTGAGCAATGTGGCCACCGTGCCCAGCGTGCTGGCGGTCACCGGCAAATTCCCGGCCAAGAACATGGCCGACTTCCTGGCGCTCGCCAGGAGCGAGCCGGGCAAGATCACGTTTGCCTCGCCGGGCACGGGCTCGCTGGGCCACTCCAACGTCGAGTACTTCTCGAGCATGGCCAAGATCAAGCTGCTGCACGTGCCCTACAAGGGCTCGGGCATGGCGCTCAACGACGCAATTGCGGGCCAGGTGGACGCGATCACCGACAACCTGCCTTCGGCCCTGCCACACATCAAGGCCGGGCGCCTGCACGCGCTGGCCGTGCTTTCGGACAAGCGCTC